>Ga0315277_10001367_pt1 | contig 35656 bp, 27 predicted proteins | sample YL17G05_15_MG_FD_203695 | JGI IMG/M metagenome (GOLD analysis project Ga0315277, IMG submission 203695) | Sediment microbial communities from Yellowstone Lake, YNP, Wyoming, USA - YL17G05_15 | ecosystem: Environmental > Aquatic > Freshwater > Lake > Sediment | place: USA: Wyoming | collected...
TCACATCGGGGGAAAAGAAAAAGCGCTTAACTTAGTGCCATTCAGGTCTGACCCCAATGGTCGTTGCAGACCCTTGTCAAGTCAATAGTCAAAAGTCAAGGTCTGACCCCAATGGTCGCCAATGGTCGTGTGACCCCAATGGTCGTGACCCCAATGGTCGTTGCCAACGATTTTCTTTTAGCTTATCATCAGGCTCAGGAGGACCGGGATGGAGAGGTATGAAGTTCTGTTAAGGGAAGTAATTGGATATGATTACAAAAAGATCCGGGAAGTGATTCAGGAGGGGATGAAGCATTTTGGGGTCAAGCCGAAAGGCCGGGTCTTTGTCAAGCCCAATGTGATTTTCGCGCACAAGAGATACGGCACGACCGGTTATACCAATCCGGTGGTTCTGCGGGCGGTTCTGGAGGAGCTATCGGAGCGGAAAGAGGTTGAGCGGATCACTTTGGGCGAGCATTGCGCGGTGACGGTTCCGACCCGGTATGCCTTCAGCGAGGCGGGCTATAATTCTCTGAAGAAGATTCCCAAGGTCAGGTTCCGGTTTGTGGAGGAAGAGCCGAAGATTTTTATTGATCTGAAAAAGGCCGCGATTCATAAGCGGCTCCCGATCGCCAAGTCAATGTTTGAGGCGGATTTCAAGCTCTGGGTTCCCAAGCTCAAACATCATGCGTCCACCAAAATCACCTGCTCGCTCAAGCTCAACCTGGGCATCCTGGATTCCAGCACCAGATTGATGGCGCACGATTTCCGATTGGAGGAAAAAATCGCGGACATCTACGAGGCCGGGTATCCGGATTTCATTGTAGTGGACGCGATCGGGATCGGCGAGCAGGCCGAGCTGGTGCCGACGCTGAAGCGGATTGACTGCATAATGATGGGCACGAGCGGGGTGGCAATTGATTCGGTGGGCGCGCGCATTCTCGGGTTCCAGAGTTCGGAGATTGAGCATCTCCGGATCGCAAGGGAGCGCGGCTGGCAACCGGTGAGCGATGACCGGATCGGTATTATCGGCGATGTCAGTCTGGAAAAACTTAAAGAGCGGGTCGGGGTTCTGGACCGGACCTATCACGACCCGCGCCAGGTTGATACGACGCTCCGGTTTTACCTCGGCAATTACCCGGAAGGGAATCGGCTCTGCGAGACCGGCTGCAACAATATGATCAAGACCGCGCTGGCGATTTTCAATGCTTATGATCCGGGCTGTTTGAAAACCGCGAAACCCCTGGCCGTGGTGATCGGAGAGTATCAGGGGGATGTGGACGGACAGGGCCATCGGGTGGTCCTGGTCGGCGACTGCGCCCGGGTGAAAGGAAAGCTCACGGGTAAAACCTACCGGGTGTCGGGCTGTCCGGTTTTGGTGCCGCTGTTTATTACGCCCGCGGCATACCTGTTCGGCCTGAAAAACCCTTACAATGATCCCGGCGCGCTCCTGCCCTTCCCATATTTTATGGGCGTGTCCTACCTCGTCAAAGGCGCCAACTGGTTCCGGACCCAGTGGTATAAACTGGCGCGGGGTTGATCTCAAGCCGGGCGGATTTGAAGGCGGGCGGAACTTCTGTTAATCTATCCGGGTCAAAACTAAGATGTGGAAATCTGCCATCAGGGGGGCCGGTATCGGTATCGGCCTTTTCATTATCTGTTTTCTGCCGGGAGCGGCTTTCTCGCAGACGGTGGATGAGGTCAGAATCCAGGGTCTGAGGTCATTGGAGGAATCCACGCTCCGGGAATATATCGCGCTGAAAGCGGGAGATGAATTTTCGCTGGAAACGGTCAGTTCGGATATCAAGCGGATTTATCAATCCGGTTTGGTGGATGATGTCAAGGTTGAGAAAAGCAAGGCGCCGGGAAAGACGGGAGCCGTGATCGTGACTTACATCATCACGGAGCGCTGGATGATCCGCTCGGTGAAATTTGAGGGCAACAAGAAGATTAACGAGGAGGATATTAAGGCGCTGGTGAACATTCCGGAGCACAGTATCTTCAATCCGACCCTGCTCACCGAGGCGGAAGACAAGATTCATAAGGAATATGAAGGCAAGGGAATGTTTCTGACCAGGGTTCAGGCCCGGGTGGACGAGATCAAGGAAGGAGTGGTGGACATCATTTTTGAGGTGGAAGAATATCCCAAGCCGGCGGTGAGCAAGGTCAGCATTTATGGAAACGAGAGGCTGAAGAGCCGGGAACTGCGGAGGGTGATGCAAACCAAGCAGGAGTGGTATCTGTTCACCCCCAGCAAGTATGATGAAGACCTCCTGGATCAGGACCTGTATCAGATTTATGGCTTCTATCTGGATCAGGGGTTCCTGGATGCCAGAATCCAGCCGCCGATTGCGTATCTGGACACGGACCCGGACCGGGTCTCGGTTTCCGTATTCCTGGAAGAAGGGGAGCAATATCGGGTGGCGCAGGTCCGGATTCAGGGAGACCTGGTGGCGCCGGAAGAGGAACTTCGGAAGGGCTTGATCCTGAAAGAGGGAGAAATTTACAGCGAAAGCAAAGCCCGGAGGGATATCCAATATCTGAGCGATTATTACAGCAATCTCGGGTATCATCTGGTGGAGGTTAACCGGGATTTAAATCCGGATAGAAAACTCCGGCTGGTTTATATCACTTATTATATCCGGAAGGGGATCAAGATTTATCTGGACCGGATTGAGATCAAGGGCAATGATCGAACTTTGGACACGGTGATCCGGAGGGAACTGGCGGTGAAGGAAGGGTATCTATATTCAGATCAGCAGGTGCGGAGGAGCAAGGATCGGTTGATGCGGCTGGGATATTTTGAGCAGGTGGAAACTTTTGATCGGCCCGGAGAGGCGCCGGATCGGATGGGGCTGGAGCTCGGAGTGAAAGAAGCGAAAAGCGGGTCGTTGATGGCCGGCGCCGGATACAGTTCATTGGAGATGTTTTTCTTTAATGTCCAGTATCAACAGCAGAATTTTTTAGGCCGGGGCTGGAACATCAATGCCACTATGAAAACCAGCGAATTCACCCAGGATTATTTCCTCCAATTTGACGACCCCTATCTCCTGGACAGTTCCTGGCATCTTGGAATCAGCGGGTATTCCTACGCGACCCGCTTATATTATTTTGACCAGACGCGCCTGGGAGGAACCCTGACCACCGGGAGAAAAATTCCCCATACCGAATATTCCTATTTTTATCTGACCTACGGCTATAGCATCTCCAATCTGGAGAATTTTGAAGAAAGCTCCCAAATCTACCGGCTCCAGCCCCAGGACGCTCCCACCTCCAGCTTGACTATGACCTTTAAAAGAAATGCCCTGAATAATCTTATGGATCCGACCAGAGGCACTTATCTTACCTCCAGCCTGGAATATGCCGGCGGTCCCCTGGGCGGAGTGAATGATTTTACCAAAGCCGCGGGGCAACTGCTTTATTATCAGCCGCTTCCGATCCGACAGATCGGCCACTACCTGGCATTAAAAGGACAAATCGGATATATGTGGCGGCCCGATGATGAATTCCTTTTGATTACCGAGAGATATTTCCTGGGTGGGTCCACCAACCTCCGCGGCTATCAACCCGGATCTGTCAGCCCGATTTTTATTGAGGATGACGGCACCGAATCCCGGATCGGCGGAAATAAAATGATCCTGTTCAGCGCGGACTATATCGTTCCCATCAGCGACAGCGGATTCAAAGTGGCGCTTTTTTATGACGCGGGAAACGCTTATAATGATAATCAGGAAATAGATTTATCTGATCTCAGGCAGGATTGGGGAGTGGGGATTCATTGGTTAAGCCCGCTCGGGCCTTTAAAGTTTGAACTGGGATTTCCGATAGACCGGCAGGAAGATGAAGACACCCAGGTGTTTAATTTTGGAATTGGAACCGTTTATTGATTTAAAGGAGGAAAGTTATGAAAAGGGAATTATTATTAATTATCCTGGTCGCGGGACTGGCGGTGGTGGGAATGCAAATCCGGGATGCGGTTGCTCAACAACCCCTGGTTCAAGCGGTTCCGGCCGGACCGCTCAAGCTTGGCATTATCAATATCCAGCGCGCGATCCAGGATTCGGAGAAGGGCAAGCAGGTAATTGGCAAGCTGAAAGCCGAGGTTGAACAGGCCAAGGCCAAGCTGGATGTCCAGAAAAAAGAGATTGACCGGCTGCAAGCGGATTATAAGGCCAAAAAGGATACCTGGGATCAAGCCACCCGGCAGGCCAAGGCCGAAGAGCTGGAGAGCAAAGTCAAACAGCTGAACCGCCAGGCCGAGGATTATGACAGCTATTACCAGAGACGGCAGGGCGAACAGGTCAAGCCGATTGTGGAGGGATTAAACCAGACCATTATGGAAATCGGCAAGAAGGAAGGATACTCCATCATTTTTGAAATCGGCGGCGGAATCCTGTATGTCAATCCCGGCCTGGAAGTTACTGATAAAATCATCAGTAATTACAACCTGAAAAAATAAAATGTCCGAGATTCACCCGACCGCAATTATTGATCCCCGGGCCGAGCTTTCCCCCGCCGTCAAAATCGGCCCTTATGTGATCATCCAGGGAGAGGTCAAAATCGGCTCCGGAACTCAAATCGGCCCGCATACTTTGATGGAAGGCCCCTGCGCCATTGGCCGGGACAATCAGATCGGCGCCTTTGTCCATATCGGCGGCGCCCCCCAGCATTTGCAGTACCGGGGCGAGGAAACCATCGTCCGGATCGGGGACCAGAACCAGATCCGGGAATTCGTCACCATCCACCGCGGAACCGCTCTGGGCAAAGGCGAAACCATCATCGGAAATCAGAATTTCCTGATGGTCGGAACCCATATCGCGCACGATTGCATAATCGGGAGCAACATCATTATGGCCAATTATGTCCAGCTCGCGGGTCATTGCCGGATTGATGATCACGCGGTCTTCGGCGGCATCTGCGGAGTGCATCAGCACTGCCGGATCGGAAGGGGAGTGATGGTCGGAGGCTTGAGCGGAGTGGAGATGGATGTCCCGCCCTTCAGCCTGGTCGCGGGAGCGCGCGCAAGATTTATCGGCTTGAACCGGATCGGACTCAAGCGCATGGGGATACCGGAACCGACCGTCCAGGCGCTCAAGAAAACCTACCGGATCATCCAGGGCTCCAACCTCCTGCTCAAGGACGCCTTGAAAAAAGTGGAACAAGAATTCGGAAAGGTCCCGGAGGTCCAGGAAATTATTCTATTCTTCCAAACCTCCCAGCGCGGCGTGATCCGAAAGTAGGGCCCCATCTATGCCCCGCCCGGGGAGAGCTTCTTGGGGCGTCCCGCTCTTCTAGGGGGTCGGACACTCCTGTCCGGCATAAATCAATCTTCACCGCAAAGCGCAAAGCGCGCAAAGATTTCCATCAAGCAGATTCCGAATGGCGCAGGTCTGGGGCCTGCGGCTCAAGGGACAGGTCCTTTACGGCCGCTAATTCTCGTAGGGATCGTTTGCCAGGTCCGGGTCCAGCGCCACGGCCTTGTCGTAATCGGCCTTGGATTTGGCTTTGTCTCCTTTGCGCAAATAAGCCAGGCCCCGGTTGTAATAGCAAGTGGCGTCCTTTGGGTCCAACTCAATGGCCTTGGTGTAATCCTTGATCGCCAGATCCCAACTTTTTTTCATGGAATAGCATAGCGCCCGGCTGAAGTAAAAGTCCGATTCCTTGGGATCCAGCTCAATGGCTTTGGTGGAATCCTTGATGGACAGATCAAATTTTTCCTGCTTCCGATAGGCAACCGCCCGGTTATGATAAGCCAAAGGATACTTGGGATTGATCTCAATCGCCTTGCTATAATCCTTGATGGACTGATCCAGCGCGCCCTTTTCCCGATAAGCATTCCCACGGTTGTTATAGGCCTGATAATCCTTGGGGTTCAGTTCCAGGACTTTGCTGTAATCCGAGATGGCCTCGTCCCACTCCTCTTTGTTCTTGTGACAAAGGCCACGGTTGAAATAAGCGTCCGCGAATTTCGGGTCCTTGTCTATCGCCTTGGTAAAGGCCTTGATCGCCAGGTCCCACTCCTCTTTGTCCATGTGAGCGGTGCCCTTGTTGTAGAACTCGGTCGCGGTTTTCTGGCCGAAAACTGTCAGCGGAGCGGCCAGCCCGAACCCGATCACCAAAGCCATCATCAGCGCTCTTCCGGCTATCTTTCCTGTCTTCATCTTACCTCCCTCCTGGTCATCAATTTAAATTATTCGCCCCATTGTCGCACTGCTCAAATCCGGTTGTCAAATTGAAAATGGGATCCCCGTCCTGGCCAGCTAATCCGAGCTCGGGCCAAAGTATTTTTGCCGCCGCGGACAAGAACCATTTTACCCTGCCCCCAGGACCGGAACCCCGTTTGATCCGCCCTAAATTGTCTTCTATTATCTGCGTTCATCGGCGTTCATCTGCGGTTACGCCTGATTACAGATTACCAAAAAAATCTCTGTGAAATCTGTGTCATCGGTGGATAGAATTGAGGTTCAGAGTTCCGGGTTCCGCGTTCCGCGCGGCTTGGCTAAGACGCAAACCGCGGCGCTTCCGCGATCCTTGCGGCTTTGCGCTTATGCGGTTATAATCAAGGGTCAAAATGCCGAAAACCGATAAAGCTCAGGCCGAAAAACTCGGCATTCTTGCCGGCGCCGGCAGGTTCCCGGTCTATCTTGCCCAGGTGGCGCGGAAAAAGGGATACCGGGTGATTGTGATCGGCCCGGAAGGGAGGCTGGAGCCGGGGATTGAAGACCACGCGGATAAAGTCCGGACTTACCGCTTTGCCCGGTTCGGAGAGCTGCTGGAAGTTTTAAAAGAAGAACAAATCCGGCAGGCGATGATGGCGGGAAAATTTGAGAAGAGATGGCTGTATCAACCCGGCCTGGAGCTGGATGACCCTGCTTTAGCAATGCTGAAAAGGATCCCGGACCATCAAGATGACACCCTGATGAACATTGTCCTGAATGAGCTCACCGCGAATGGAATAGAAATCCTTGACACCATCAGCCTGATTCAGGATTGGCTGGCCCCGGCCGGGAAGTTGACTGAAAAGGAGCCGGATGAAAAACAATGGCAGGACATCCGGTTCGGCTGGAAGATTGCCAAGGGGATCGGCAGGCTGGATCTTGGCCAGACCGTTGCGGTTCTGGATCGGGCGGTTCTGGCGGTGGAGGCGATTGAGGGAACGGACCAGACCATTCTCCGGGCCGGCCAGATTTCTCCCGGCGCAGTGATCGTGAAAGTCTTGAAGCCGGGTCAGAGCCTGAAATACGATGTTCCGGTGGCGGGCTTGAGCACGATTGAGTCAATGATCCAGGCCAGAGCGAGCGTGCTGGCGTTGGAAGCCGGAGCCTGCCTGATCGTGGAGCGGGAGGAGATGATAAAACTTGCCGATCAAAACGGCATTTGTTTGGTCGGAGTCAAGGTCGGGACTAAAGTCCCTCGCACGAAAAGGAATGCGCACGGTATCGCGACTTCCGCCGTCGCCAAGGCTATGGCGGACAAGAAAGTCGCTCGCACGAAAAGGAATGGAAAACATTAACAAAGTCAGAGTGGGCGTGATCGGGGTCGGATACCTGGGCCGGTTTCATGCCCTGCGCTGGAAAGAGATTGAGACCGCGGAGCTGGTCGGGGTCTCGGATCTGGACTTGGAGCGCGCTCAAGAAGTGGCGGCCGAAGCCGGCTGTCAGGCCTTCCCGGACCATCAATCGCTCCTGGCTCAGGTGGATGCCGTCAGCATTGTGGTGCCGACTATGGAGCATTATGCCGCGGCGAAATCCGCGCTTTTGGCGGATAAAGACCTCCTGCTGGAAAAGCCCATCACCGCCACTTTAGAGGAAGCCGAGGAGCTGATTGAGCTGGCCCGGCAGAGGAAGAGAATTTTTATGGTCGGACATCTGGAGCGATTTAACCCCGCGGTCCGAGCCCTGATGGATTCGCTCACCCGGCCCGCTTTTATTGAAGTGCATCGGCTCGGGCCTTTTCTGGAGCGGGCCAGCGACATTGATGTGATCCGGGACCTGATGATTCACGACCTGGACCTTGTGCTCAGCTGGATTAAATCTAAAGTCGCGCGCGTGAGCGCAATGGGAATTATGGTGCTCAGTGATAAAATAGATATTGCCAATGCCCGAATTGAATTTGAAAACGGCTCCGTGGCCAATTTTACCGCCAGCCGGGTCAGCCTGGGACCCGCGGTGCGCAAAATCCGGATCTTTCAGCCGGAAAATTACATCTCCCTGGATTACCAGAAAAAGGAAATGGCGGTTTTTACCCTGGGGCCCGGCGAGGAAAAAGATCCCATGAGCAGAATTAAAATCCGGCAGATAGCGATTGACGATGAGGACGCGCTGAGATCTGAGCTGCGGGCTTTTGCCGAATCGGTCCGGACCCGGACTTTGCCGCCGGTGACCGGCGAGGACGGCCGACGCGCTCTGGAGGCGGCAATGATGGTGACCCGGGAGATCAAGAACAGTCTGAAGAAATTTTTTAAAGGCTGAAATGGCGGAAGAGCAAAAAGTCCGGCTGGAAGATTTCAAAGGGCTGACCCGGCTCAGGTTGGCGTTAGGATATGTGTTTCCCTATTTTAAGCCCTATCGGAACTTCACCGTCCTGGTGGCGGCTCTGGCTCTTCTTTCCAACCTCTTTGAGCCGAGCATCGCCGTGGGCGTCAAGCTCTTTATGAAAGTCGTCTTCATCAACCGCGACCCGGCAATAGCTCTGATCGGCCCCATCGCCCTGATCCTGCTCTTCCTGGTTCGGGAAGGAACCACTTTTCTTTATGAATATAACCGCGAAAAATTGAGCTTGAAGGTGGTCCAGGATCTGCAATGCGCGGTTTACAGCCATTTTGTCCACTTGAGCCTGGACCATTACGACCGGATGAGCACCGGCGAAATGATGTCCCGAACCGTGAAAGATGTTTCTCATATGCAAAACACCGTGCCCATGGTAATAGATTTTTCCAAACATCTGCTCAAATTCATCTTCCTGGTCGGCGTTTGTCTCTATATGCAGCCCGGCTTGACCGCCATCGCCTTCATTGCCATCCCGCTCACCGTTTATCCGGTGGTGAAAATCGGGGAGCGGATGAGAACCTATACCAAACGCGGCTTGAAGCAGGCCGCCTTCATCAATATTCAAATGCAGGAAACCTATGCCGGCGCCAGAATCGTCAAAGCGTTTACCCAGGAAGATCAGGAAGTGAATCGGTATTGGGACAAAATGCTCAAGATGCTCAAGATCCAGCTCAAATATTCCCGGTCCAAATACCTGCAAGGCCCGATCACCAATCTGATTATGGTCAGCACCGGCGTGGCCATTGTTTTTGGAATCGCCATTTATTGGACGACCAAAGATGTGCCCACCACGGTCTGGGACGGCTGGTTCTTTTTTCTCAGCGGAGTTCCGGTCCGAAAGACCATTGAGTCTCTGCCCATCCTCTCCGCGGCCAATTTTCTCGCCTTCTTCGCCGGCCTCGGCCTGATGACCGTCCCGATCCGGGACCTGGCCCGGGTCCAGGGCAATTTCCAGACCACCTACGGCTCCATTGAAAGGACCGTGGAGATTTTGGAGAGAGAGGCCACGGTCAAGGAGAAGCCGAGGGCAAAAGAACTTTCGCCGATGACTAAAGAGATCCGATACCAAAATGTCCACTTCAAATATGAGGATCAATGGGTGCTGAAAAATTTTAATATGACGGCGAAAAAAGGAGAGCTGATCGCATTAGTCGGACCCAGCGGCTCGGGAAAAACCACGGTGGTCAACCTGCTGCCCAGATTCTATGAAATCAATCAGGGAAAAATCACCGTTGACGGGATTGACATCCGGGAGGTCACTTTTCAAAGCCTGCGCCAGCAGATCGGGATCGTGACCCAGGAGACCTTCCTGTTCAATGACACGGTGGAAAACAATATCAAATATGGCTCCCCGGAAAAAACTCCGGAAGAAATCATCGCTGCGGCCAGGGCCGCCAATGCCCACGAGTTCATTCAAGGCCTTCCCCAGGGATACCAGACCATCATCGGCGAGCGCGGAGTCAGGCTTTCCGGCGGAGAGAGGCAGAGACTCGCCATTGCCCGCGCCCTCCTCAAGAACCAGCCCATCCTGCTTCTGGACGAAGCCACCAGCTCGCTGGACACCGAGTCCGAGCGGGAAGTGCAAAAGGCCCTGGATGTCCTGATGAAAAACCGGACCACCATCGCCATTGCGCATCGCCTGAGCACCATCCGCAACGCCGACCGAATCCTGGTGATCAGCGACGGGGAAATTATTGAGCAGGGCAGCCACGATCAGTTGATCACCCGGGACGGACTGTACCGAAAACTCTATGAAATGCAGTTCCTGATTGACGAAAACCCCAGCCTCAGAAAGGTCTGCGCCCAAGAAGCGGTTGAAAAAAATAATGACGAGATTTGAAGACTGGCTGTTTGAGCCGGAACCCGGGGTTTTCGGAGAGCTGGCCAGAATTCCGTTTTCCATCCTCTCCCTCCCGTATTTCCTGGCCGTGAAAGCGAGAACCGCTGCCTTCCGGAAAAATTGGCTGAAGACTCATCAGCTGGATCTCCCGGTCATCTCCATCGGAAATCTCACCCTGGGCGGAACCGGCAAAACTCCCACCGCGGTCTGGCTCGCGCAAAAATTATCCGAAAAAGGATTAAAGCCCGGACTCAGCATCCGCGGCTATCATTCCCGGGCGGAAAAAAATCCGGTCCTTTTGACGGGAAAAGCGGATCAGGATTTAAATCCCGGGCTCATCGGCGATGAAGCCGCAATGATCGCGCAAAAGCTCAAATCCATTCCCGTCCTGATCGGAAAAAACCGAATCCAGGCCGGAGAAAAAGCAAAAGAGCTCGGCGTACAAGTCCTGATCCTGGATGACGGGTTCCAGCATCTTAAACTGAAAAGGAATCTGGACATCGTGCTGATTGACGGAAGCAAAACTCTCAGCCGGGAAAAAATCTTCCCGCGCGGAAGACTGAGAGAGCCGCTCGCCGGCCTAAGGCGCGCCAACCTGATTATCATCAGCCGTGCGCAAGAACAGATGAAAGATCTGGCCGCGGAGATCAAACTGATCCATCCCGCGGCGCCGGTTTTCAAAATGCGCTATCGCGTCATCGGCGCCGATCAATTCGCCGGGAGAAAAGCTTTCGCCTTTGCCGGAATCGCGGAGCCCGAACAATTTTTTGACCTGGCCCAGAGCCTGAAAATCCACCTGGCTGGGAAAAAATCTTTTTCCGATCATCATTATTATCAGGAAGGCGAGCTCCGGGAACTTGAGCGGGAGGCAAAAGAAAAAGGAGCGGAAATACTTTTGACCACCGAGAAAGACCTGACCCGGCTGAAAAATTTCCAGACCCGAATCCCGCTCCAGGCGCTTACCATTGAGCCGGACTTTTTCGGGGAAGAGGAGAGAATTCTGGGAATAGTTATCAAGCTGTTAGCGGAATGGAAAAATGCTCAAGGCGCTTAATTACATTGTTTACCTGATCTTCCGGGCGGTCTGGATCTGGGGAAAAATCCTGCCGATGAAGCCGGTGTTCGCCTTGGCCCGCCTGCTCGGAAATCTCGGATACTATCTTCTTCCCGGCCGGAGAAAGATCGCGCTCCGAAATCTGGAAATCGCTTTTGGCAAGGACAAGACCGAGGCGGAGCGGAGAAGGATCTGCCGGAGCTCGTTCATCAGTCTCTGCTATTCCGGCGCGGAATTTTTCTTCATTGAAAGGATTACCCGCAATTGGGAGAAGCATTTTACCTTTCAAGGCGACCGGATGATTGACGACTGCATTCGGAGCCACCAGGCCTTTTTCGTTTTCGGAGGACATCTGGGGGGATGGATGATGATTTCAATGGTGCCCCGGCGCTTCGGCGTTTCCGGCGGAGTGGTGATCCGGCCCCAGCGCAATCCCTATATTGACCGCTTTCTTCGGCAACTGGTGGCCAAATATCAAGGCCTGATGATTAACACCAGAGGCACGGGCAAGCAGATTGAAAAAATGATTATGCAAGGAAATCTGATCGGCTTTTATATGGACCAGCAATCGCGCAGAAAGCAGGGCATTCCCGTGGATTTCTTCGGCATCCCGGCTTATTCCCATATCGTTCCCGGCTACCTGGCCTGGAAGCATCGGATCCCGATGTTCCCGTTCTGGATGCCCAGAACCAGGCCCGGACAATTCACAACCATTTTCCGGAAACCGGTTGAGTTTGTTTACAGCGGCGACCAGGAAAAGGACATCCAGGAGGTCACCCGGCGGATCGTCAAAGAAATTGAAAATACCATCCGGGAGTATCCCGAGCAATGGCTCTGGGCGCATAACCGCTGGAGCCGGACCCTGGGCGGGGAAAAAGTGTCCAAGAAACGCAGGAAAAAGCAGATTGCAGAAGGGGTTTATCTGACCAGCAAGGAAATTCTCAAGCAGATGGACCAGGAAATGAGCGAGGATAAAGATGAAGGAAAAACTGGCTCTCCTTGAACAAAAACTGAATAATGTCCTGATCGGAAAACAAGACGCGGTCAAGCTCTGCCTGGTCGGGCTTCTCGCCCGTGGCCATCTCCTGATTGAAGACATTCCCGGGATCGGCAAGACCACCCTTGCCCACGGACTCGCCCGCCTGATTGAACTGTCCTTCCAGCGAATTCAGTTCACCTCCGACCTCCTCCCCTCCGACATCCTCGGCGTCGCCATCTACAAGCCGAGCAAGGAAGATTTTGAATTCAAGCCCGGTCCCATCTTCAACGCCATCGTGCTCGCGGATGAAATCAACCGCGCCAATCCCCGGACCCAGAGCGCATTGTTGGAGGCGATGCAGGAGCGCCAGGTTACTCTGGAGGGGAAAACCTATGATCTTCCCGACCCGTTCTTCGTGATCGCAACCCAGAACCCGGTTGAGCATTATGGCACTTATCCCCTCCCGGACAGCCAATTGGACCGGTTCCTGCTCAGCCTCAGCCTCAACTATCCGGAAACCTCCTCCGAGATCACCATCCTCAAAACCAGAACCTATGCCCAGGGATTGAACCAGCTAGAGCCCGTCATCACCGGCAAAGAAGTTTTTTCCCTTCAGGAACAAGTGGAAAAAGTTAAAGTGGCGGATGTCCTTCTGGAATATCTGCTCAAGCTCATCCAGGCCACCCGCAATCATCCCCGACTCCGACTGGGCGCATCACCCAGAGCCAGCCTCGGTTTGAAACAGGCGGCCAAAGCCTATGCCTTCATCCTCGGACGAGACTACCTCATCCCGGATGACCTCAAAAAAATGGCCGTCCCGGTTCTCAGGCACCGCCTGATCTTCAAGCAGGAAATTTTTGACCCGGAAAAAAAATCCCAACAAGCCGAATTCCTGATCCGCGAACTCCTGGACCAAATCCCCGTGCCCATCTGAGACCCAGGGCCCCAGTGTTCGGGGCGGACCCGTGTGTCCGCCCTGTGTGTCCGCCCTTCAAATCAATCTTCACCCCAAATGCCGCAAAGAATTTTTGGGAGCTTTAATTTCAACTCGAAACCCGGAACGCGGAACTCGGAACCCTGCTTCGCTCCTTCGGAGCTACGCAGGGCAGGCGAGAAACAATGCCAGACAAGAGTGTCTGGCCCCCAACCCGCCTTGGCTCTTGCGAGCTTCGGGGGTTGGCACCCTTGTCGCACCCCTTTAGCGGCGATGAGAGATTGAAATTGGCGGAAAGGGATTTAATTTGTCCTGGCTTATTAAAATATTTCTTCCGGCTCCAGATGATTGCCGGAAAGGTCATAGAATCTGGGGCTTTTGCCCTGAACCCAATTGGCGATGATGGCGCGGGCTTTGTATCTCCGGGCCAACTTTCTCAAGCGCGCGATCTCGTTGATGCATCGGAAGCCGGAATCCCCGCCCTTGACCTGGATCAAAACTATGTCAAACAGGTCTCCGCGCTTGAACGGCTCCTTCTGGGGCCGATGATTCTTCCGGATCGCAATCAAGTCAACCGCGCCGGTGGATTCCCCTCCCTGGGGTCCTTCAAAAGTCACAAACCTCCATTTCGGCCCTCGGGTCTTGGTTTTTTTGATCAGGCATTTGGTAATGGTTTTTGCCCATTTTCCGGTCCGCTTGGCCTTTTTCCCGGGGCTTAAATCCTTTTCCGGATTGACTCCGATCCTTTGCTTTACCGGCATTTTTTAAGCCCTTGAATCCTTCAATCCGCTAATCATTGCGGCGCCCGGGTTTCACTTTTTTTGATCACCAGCGGACCGTTTTTGTGCGCGCGATCCGATCTGGAAAAGAATTGCCGGTTATGGTCGGCAGGAAACCGAGTCCAAAGGGAATCAGACAGAGGATATAAATCAATGCCCGGAGACCGGCTTTTAAGATTCGGGGCCGGTTGCCGGAATGGTCCAGGATTTCAACCTTCAGCATCATCCCGCCCGGGGTCTGACCGAGCACGGAAATGAAAAACACCTGATAAAACCAGATGACCACCAAAACCACGGCCAGGATCAAGATGCCAAACGGCCAGAACCGCTCGGAGATGGAAAGCCGGGAAACTGAAATCCCGCTTGCCCATTGGCCGGCAAATGCAAACAGCCCGGCAATGATCCCATAAAAAATCAAGTCAATGATCCCTGCGAACACAACCCTGGATTTGCCCGGAACCGACGGCGCGGACACGGCTGATTCCGAAGATTCGCTCCTCTGTTCCCCGGCATCCGCGCCGAATTGCGGAAATAACGGCTCCTCAAAATCGGGCTTGAAGCTCGGTTCGCTTTCCTCCCCCTTTTCTATCCCGATCCGGGACAAACTTTCCTCCGCCTCTGCCGGCCCGGATTTGAACTTGACCTGGCTCGCCTCTTCAGCCGGCTCTTCCGGAATCGGCTCCAGCTTCTTTTTGACATCCTTGAAAAAGCTGGACAGCGCCCCTAAATCCGCTTCGGATTCCACTTTGCTCGCGGCAGATTCATCAAAGCTGGGCACTTCCGGCGCATCCTCGGCCGGGACCGGGGCATCCCTGGGAATACCCGTGGCCTCGGTGATGACCTCGCCTTCCATCACCGACCCGGACTTGGAGGCGCTGGCTTCTGGAGCCGGCTCTGGAACCGGCACAGGCGCCGGCTCAGGTTCCAGCGGCGCAGGTTTTTCCCGCGCTTCCGGTTCCAGAACTATTTCCGCTTCCCGAATGATCACCGGGGTTTCTTCGCCGGCCCCGGCTTGCTCAGCTTCTTTCAGAAGCGAATTTTTTTTCGGCTCTTCTTTGGGCTCCAAACCTTCTCCGGTCTGGGAGATGATCTCGGCATTATAAAAAGAGCCGGAGCCCGAAGCCGAGGCCTCATCTTCGGGAAACACAACTTTTTGATCCGGCGGGAGCTCGGGCAGGGATTTTCCGCACCGCGCGCATTTGGCCCGCGCCGACAGATTATAAAACCCGCAATTCGGACATCTTAATCCGGTCATCTTTAAAATTGTCATCCCAAATCAGCCCTTTTGTCAAGGACGAGCCTGGCGGTCAAGGCAAAAAATTTTCAGACAACGCTTTTTTTCTTGACAAAGTTTGGAAAAAATGCTAGATTCTGGTCCAGCCTTTTAAACTGGCCCGGTGAGACCAGAAAAGGAGGCGGAATGAAAGGACTAAACTACAGATAAAAACCTTCTCGCAAAGAGAAGGTTTTTTTTTGCGCAAAGGAAGGGGAAGATGCAAAAGCGGAAAAGAATTATGGATGCCGAGACGATCCGGAGGGCGCTGGTCAGGATTGCGCACGAGATTCTGGAGCGCAACAAGGGGATTGAAGGCCTGGTCCTGATCGGGATCCGGAGGGGGGGAGAGAATGTCGCGACCCGGCTGGCGCGGATTCTCAAAGAGATTGAGGGAAAATCGGTTCCGTGCGGGTTTATGGACATCACCATGTACCGGGATGACCTTTACCATATGAGCCACCAGCCCGAGGTTCATAAGACTTCGGTCAATTTCGCGCTGGAGAAAAAAGCCGTGGTGCTGGTGGACGATGTTCTGTTCACGGGCCGGACCGTGCGCGCGGCAATGGACTCGGTGATTGACCTGGGCCGGCCCAAAAGCATTCAGCTCGCGGTATTGATTGACCGCGGCCATCGCGAGTTTCCGATTCGGCCGGATTTTGTCGGAAGAAACATTCCGACTTCGCGCACCGACCTGATTGAGGCGGTGGTTGATCCGAAAGGGAAAGAGGATCGGGTGGAACTGATAGAAACCGAGGAGACAAAGGGGAAAGAATGAAGCTAAGTGTCAAGAGCTTGATCGGGCTAAGGGATTTGTCCCGCCAGGAGATTGAATTCATCCTGGATCAGTCCGAGAGTTTCAAGGAGATCAATTACCGGCCGATCAAAAAGGTGCCGACCCTGCGCGGCAAGACCATCATCAACCTTTTCATTGAGCCGAGCACCCGAACCCGCACCAGCTTTGAAATCGCCGGCAAAAGACTGAGCGCGGATGTGATCAATTTCTCGGCCAGCCAGAGCTCGCTCACCAAGGGCGAGACCCTGTCGGACACAGTGAGAAACCTGGAGGCGATGAAGCCGGACCTGATCATCGTGCGAAGCCAGGCCGCGGGCATTCCGGAGCTTTTTGCCCGAACCGTTTCCACCCCGGTGATCAATGCCGGAGACGGCTTTCACGAGCATCCGACCCAGGGGCTTCTGGATCTCTTCACTGTGCGGGAGCGGAGAAAGAAAATCTCCGGACTCAAGATCGCGATCGTGGGCGACATCCGGCACTCCCGGGTGGCAAGGTCCAATATCTATGGTTTTTCCAAACTGGGCGCCCAGGTGACCGTGGTCGGACCGCCCACGATGATCCCGCCCGGAATTGAAGAGCTCGGGTGCAAAGTGAGTTATCATCTTGACCCGGTGATCCCGGACTCGGATGTGATTATGATGCTCAGGATCCAGCTGGAGCGCGGGAGCGGAAACTTTCTCCCTTCCCTCCGCGAATATTCCAAATTCTACGGCCTGAACCTGAAACGGCTGGAGCAAGCAAAAAAAGAAGTCCTGATTATGCATCCCGGACCGGTGAACCGCGGGGTGGAAATTTCGCCCGAGGTGGCGGACGGGAATTACTCGGTGATCCTGGATCAGGTTGAGAACGGCGTGGCGGTCAGGATGGCCTTGCTTTATCTTTTCTGCGGAGGAGCCGAAGAGGTTAGCGCCTGAAGGAGTAAAAAATGAAAGTAATAAAACCCCAACCAACGGAGCAGACCGGGAAAATAGTTATCCGGGGCGCCCGCCTGGTTGACCCCGGCCAGAAAATTGACGATCCCAAAGACCTGTTGATTGAAAACGGAGCGGTCAAGGCCGTACTCAAACCGAAAGAAAAGGTCTCGGGCGCCAAGGCGATTGATCTTTCCGGCCTGATCATCACGCCCGGTCTGGTGGACATTCATACGCATCTGCGCGAGCCGGGATACGAATACAAGGAAACCATTGCCAGCGGCACTTATGCCGCGATCGCGGGCGGGTTCACTGCTATCGCCTGTATGCCCAACACCGACCCGGTGAATGACAGCCCGAGCGTGACCGAATACATTCTCAAGCGCGCGGCCGAAGCCGGGCTGGCGAAAGTGTATCCGATCGGCGCGATCAGCAAGGGTTCCCGGGGCGAGGAGCTCTCGGAAATGGCCTCGCTCGCGGAAAGCGGAGCAGTTGGATTTTCCGATGACGGGAAACCGGTGATGAACGCGGATTTGATGAGAAGGGCGTTGGAATACGCCAAGGCCCTGGACCGGCCGATCATTTCCCATTGCGAGGATTTGAATCTCGCGGCCTCCGGGGTGATGAATGAAAGCCCGGTCTCAACCGAGCTGGGCCTGCCCGCGGTGCCCGCGGCGAGCGAGGAAGTGATGGTGGGAAGGGACATTATCCTGGCGCACTACACCGGGTCAAAACTTCATCTTGCGCATCTTTCCACTAAAGGCTCGCTCGCGCTGGTGAGAAACGCAAAAGAAAACGGCGCAAAAATTTCCTGCGAAACCTGCCCGCATTACTTCACGCTCACGGAAATAGCGGTCAAGGAGAGCGGATATGATCCGAACACCAAAGTCAATCCGCCGCTCCGGGGCGAGGACGATCGGACTGCCTTGATCGCGGCGCTCAAGGACGGGACCATTGACGCGATTGCATCCGATCATGCCCCGCATAATTCAGCCGCCAAAGAAGTTGAGTTCCTGATCGCGGCCTCGGGCATCTCCGGTCTGGAGACCAGTCTGGGCTTGTCGCTAAGGCTGGTGCGGGAAAGAAAGATCAGTTTGTACCGTTTGATTGAACTGATGAGCACAAACCCGGCAAAGATTCTTGGGATCAATGCCGGGTCTTTGAAGCCCGGATTCCCCGCGGATATAACGGTGATAGACCTGGAGAAGAAATGGAAGGTTTCAGCAAGGAATTTCAAGTCCCTGAGCAAGAATACCCCGTTTGACGGCTGGGCCTTGATCGGAAAAGCCGTAATGGTTTTCCTGGCAGGAAAGGAGATCAAGCTGGAATAAGGAATCGCGCCTGAAGGCGCTCGCACATTTTCAATAAAATGAAGAATAAAAAGAAAAAAGCGATCCTGGCGCTTCTGGACGGAACAATGCTTCCGGGCTGGAACTTTGGCGCAGAAGGAGAAACCATCGGCGAGGTGGTGTTCCATACCGGGATGACCGGGTATCAGGAAATTCTCACGGACCCTTCTTATCACGGCCAGATGGTGATGATGACATATCCCCAGATCGGCAACACCGGGATCAATCTGGACGACCTGGAGAGCAAGAAGGTCTGGGCCGAGGGATTTGTCGTGCGTGAATATATTGACTTCCCCTCCAACTTCCGGTCCAAAATGACCTTGAGCGAATATCTGAAAAAAGAAGGAGTGGTTGGAATTGAAGGCATTGACACCCGATTCCTCACCCGACACATCCGCTCCCAGGGTTCAATGCCCGGAATTATTTCCACCGAAGATTTCAAGCCGGAAAGCCTGCTTGCAAAATTGAAAGCCGACCGAGGAATCATCGGAATTGATCTGGCCATAGAAGTCACCTGCTCCAGGCCCTATGACTTTTACCAAGGATCCTGGCAACTCGGAACCGGATATAAAAAAAATTTGCCCGAGCCGAGTTTCAAGGTCGTAGCAATGGACTTCGGGATCAAGACCAATATCCTCCGCAAGCTCTCCGACCGGGGAATTCTCGCCCGGGTGGTCCCGGCCAAAACCACGGCTGAGCAAATTCTTTCGGAAAAGCCCGATGGCGTTTTCCTTTCCAACGGACCCGGCGACCCCGCGGGATGTGATTACGCCGCAGACGCGATCCGCAAAATCTCCGAACAAAAACCCGAGCTTCCCGTCTTCGGCATCTGCCTCGGCCACGAGATCCTGGGCATGGCCTTTGGGGCCGATATCGAAAAGCTCAAGTTCGGACATCACGGCGCCAATCATCCGGTGATGGAGCTCTCCAGTCGCAAGGTTGAGATCACCAGCCAGAACCATTGCTTTGCGGTCAAGCCCGAGTATTTTGAAGACACCAGATTCCCCTTCCGGCTCACCCATAAAAACCTGAACGACCAGACCGTGGAGGGGATGGAACATAAATCGCTCCCGATCTTCAGCGTGCAATATCATCCCGAGGCCTCGCCCGGCCCGCGCGATTCGGATTATTTATACGACCATTTTGTGGAGCTGATGGAAGAAAAATGAGCGCCATAAATGTAGGGGCGAACCCAAGTGTTCGCCCAAATAAAGGGCAGACACACGGTAAAGGGCAGACACACGGGTCTGCCCGTACAAAAGTGGAAGAAAAATGAGCGCCATAAATGTAGGGGCGAACCCAAGTGTTCGCCCAAATAAAGGGCAGACACACGGTAAAGGGCAGACACACGGGTCTGCCCGTACAAAAGTGGAAGAAAAATGAGCGCCATAAATGTAGGGGCGAACCCAAGTGTTCGCCCAAATAAAGGGCAGATACACGGTAAAGGGCAGACACACGGGTCTGCCCGTACAAAAGTGGAAGAAAAATGAGTTCCATAAATGTAGGGGCGAACCCAAGTGTTCGCCCAGATAAAGGGCAGACACACGGTAAAGGGCAGACACACGGGTCTGCCCGTACAAAAGTGGAAGAAAAATGAGTTCCATTTTAAGTCAAGTTTTGCATAAGGTTCTGGCATACGCCGGCCAGGACAATTTCAAGGCAGAGCTGGAGCTGGCCAAGCAGAAATTCTTCAACCCGGTTGGAATTCCGGGCGAGAACGGAACCACCACCGAGTCTGAACTGGCCAATTTTATTGAATGGTTTGTCTTTGAATGGCCCCTTCCGGGCGAGGTGAAAATCTATGAAAAGTACCTCAAGGAGGAAAGCAAAAGCCTGGACGCGATTGAGCTGGAGTTCCTGAAAAGTTTTGAAAGCCAGAATTACAGCATTTTCCAGATCAAGAAATTCAAGCCGCCGACTGCGAAAATCCGGGAACTCGTTTCCAAACAAAAATACCGGGAGGTTTACGGGCTTCCGCCCGCGCTCCAGGCCGGAGATTTTATTCTCGGCAGACTGCTCAATGTCAATGATCAATATTTTTTCAGCGAGGCGCTTTTATATCTGCCCCGGAATCTGGCCAAATATCTTGAGCGCCGCGCCAAAATGGTGAGAACGGGCAAACTGGAGAGAGGAAATTTTCTGGAAGAGCTTAAAGTTATTGCGGTGAAATCAGCCCGGTATCCGAGGATGAGACTGGAAGAGCTTTACAAATGAGGGAAAGGCAAGAAATCAGGACCCAGCCATTCATTCCAGGCTATTTAAGGCTGAGCCCGGTGGAATTTGAAAAACGGATCAAGGCCGCCTTTGCTTTGCTCTCTCCCTGCCGGCTTTGTCCGAGGAAATGTGAAAAGGATCGGATGAAGGGAGAGCGTGGAATTTGTCAGGCCGGGGCTTTGCCCGAGGTGAGCAGTTTCAATTTGCACCACGGCGAGGAGCCGGGAATTTCCGGCTGGCGCGGATCCGGCGCGATCTTTTTCGCGCATTGCAATCTCCGCTGTGTCTTCTGCCAGAACTATCCGATCAGCCAGCTCGGACACGGCAACGAGACCGACTCCGCAAAACTGGCGGAGATGATGCTGGAGCTTCAGGCCGATGGCGGCCACAATATCAATTTTGTCACGCCCACCCATCTGGTTCCCTGGATCATTGAGGCGGTTTTCCTCGCCAGGGAAAAAGGCTTGAAAATTCCGCTGGTTTATAATACCGGCGGATATGATTCTTTGGAGGAGCTCAAACTCCTGGACGGGATCGTGGACATTTATATGCCGGATATGAAATACAACGATAACAATGTGGCAAAAAAATTCTCCAACGCGCCCGATTATGTGGAAAAGAACCGGGCCGCGATCAAGGAGATGCATCGCCAGGTCGGGGATTTAGTATCGGATGACGCCGGCGTGGCTCTCCAGGGACTGCTGATCCGGCACCTGGTTCTGCCCGAGGGCCTGGCCGGCACCGAGGGAGTTATGAAATTCATCGCCCAGGAGGTTTCCAGCAAAACCGCGCTCAGCCTGATGAGCCAGTATTTTCCCGCGCATCGCGCTCATCAGTTCCCGGAGCTGGGCCGGAGGATCAATCAGGGCGAATACGCTTTAGCCGAGCAGGCGATGGAAAAAGAAGGATTGGAAGAAGGATGGAAGCAGGGAATGTGAATGGAGCGTCAGCCCTTGTGGCTGACCGGAATGGAGTCGGGACTAAAGTCCCGCGCACAGAAAGGAAAAAATGCCAAAGAGAACTGACATAAAAAAGATTCTGATCATCGGCTCGGGCCCGATTATTATCGGCCAGGCCTGCGAGTTTGATTATTCCGGCACTCAGGCCTGCAAGGCGCTCCGGAAGCTCGGCTATGAGATTGTGCTGGTCAATTCCAACCCGGCAACCATTATGACCGACCCGGGAATGGCGGATGAGACCTACATTGAACCCCTGACCGTGGAATCATTGGAGGCGATCATCGCCAAGGAAAAACCGGGAGCGGTCCTTCCCAACCTCGGCGGCCAGACCGGTCTCAATATGTCCTCCGAACTGCACAAGCGCGGGATCCTGGACAAATACGGGGTCAAGGTGATCGGGGTGGAGGTTGACGCGATCGAGCGGGGCGAGGACCGGCAGGCGTTCAAGGATACGATGACCAAGCTCGGAATTGATATGCCCAAGAGCGAGATCACTTACCAGGTGGAAGACGCATTAAAGATCGCGGACAAATTGGGATATCCCATTGTTATCCGGCCGGCATACACGATGGGCGGCACCGGCGGTGGAATGGTCTTCAATGAAGAGGAGTTGAAAATCATCGCGGCGCGCGGCCTGTCCGCCAGCCTGGTCGGGCAGATTCTGGTGGAAGAGGCGGTGCTCGGGTGGGAGGAGCTGGAGCTGGAAGTGGTGCGCGACCGGAAGAACCAGATGATTACGGTCTGCTTCATAGAAAATGTGGACGCGATGGGAGTGCATACCGGGGATTCCTATTGCGTGGCGCCGATGTTGACCATTGCCGAGGAGCTCCAGAAAAAATTGCAGAAGTATTCCTATGACATCGTGGAATCCATCCGCGTCATCGGCGGCACCAATATCCAGTTCGCGCACGATCCCAAAACCGGAAGAGTGGTCGTGATTGAGATCAATCCCAGAACCTCCCGATCCTCCGCCCTCGCCTCCAAAGCCACCGGGTTCCCCATCGCCTTCGTGTCCTCACTCCTCGCCGGAGGCCTCACCCTGGACGAAATCCCCTACTGGCGCCAGGGCACCCTGGAGAAATACACCCCGTCCGGAGATTATGTGGTGGTAAAATTCTCCCGCTGGGATTTTGAAAAATTCAAGGGCGCCCAGGACAAGCTCGGCACCCAGATGAGAGCGGTCGGGGAAGTGATGAGCATCGGCAAAAATTACAAGGAGGCGTTCCAGAAATCCGTCCGCAGTCTGGAAAAAGGCCGCTATGGTCTCGGCTTTGTTAAAAACTTCAACCAGCTCTCCCTGCCGGAGCTTCTTAATCTGCTCAACGAGCCCTCCAGCGAGCGCCAGTTCCTGATGTATGAGGCGCTCCGCAAAGGCGCGGACATTGACACCTTATATAACAAGACCTATATCAAGCCCTGGTTTATTGAGCAGATGAAGGAGCTGGTGGACTTGGAAGAACAGATTCTCAAATACCAGGGAAAAATTCCGCCCGATCAACTTTTAGTCCAGGCCAAGAAGGACGGGTTCTCGGACCGGTATCTCGGGAAGCTGGTCGGACTGGGCGAAACCGAAATCCGGGAGAAGCGGAAATCCCTGGGCATGATCAAGACCTTTGACGCGGTGCCGGTGAGCGGGGTGGAAAACGCGGCTTATTATTATTCAACCTACAACGGCCCGGACCGGGTGAAAACCTCGGACCGGAAAAAGGTGATGATCCTGGGCGGAGGTCCGAACCGGATCGGACAGGGAATTGAGTTTGACTACTGCTGCGTGCACGCCGCGTTCGCGCTCCGGGACCTGGGCTATGAGACCATTATGGTCAACTGCAACCCGGAAACCGTGAGCACGGATTATGACACCTCGGACAAACTTTATTTCGAGCCGCTCACGGTGGAAGATGTTTTGAGCATCTATGAAAAGGAAAAGCCGGAAGGAGCGATCGTCCAGTTCGGGGGCCAGACCCCGCTCAATATCGCGGACGAGCTGAATCAATCGGGCGTGAAAATCCTGGGCACTTCGCCGGAAGCGATTGACCTGGCCGAAGACCGCGACCGGTTCCGGATCATTATGGCCGAAATGGGCATCCCCCAGCCCCGGTCCGGAATGGCCAAGACCTTTGAACAGGCCATCCAGATCGCCAAAGAGATCGGATACCCGCTGATGGTCCGGCCCTCTTATGTTTTGGGCGGACGGGCCATGGAATGCGTGCATGATGAGGAGATGCTCAAGTTTTATCTGGAGCGGGCGGTGGAAATCTCGCCCGAGCGGCCGATCCTGATTGACAAGTTCCTGGAAAACGCCCTGGAGTGCGAGGCCGACGCGATTGCGGACGGCGCCGACGCGTTCGTGCCCACGGTGATGGAGCACATTGAATTGGCCGGGATCCACAGCGGCGACTCGGCCTGCGTGATCCCTCCCATCACCATCCCGAAAAAGCACCTTGACACCATCAACAACTACACCCGCGAGATCGCGGTCAAGCTCCAGGTGGTGGGCCTGATGAATATCCAGTACGCGATCTATAACGACCGGGTTTATATTCTGGAAGCCAATCCGCGCGCTTCCCGCACCGTGCCCCTGGTGAGCAAGGTCTGCAATATCCAGATGGCCCGGTGCGCCACCCAGATTATGATGGGCAGGAAACTTGCCGATTTGAAACTCAAACACCGGAACCTGAAACATTTCGGCGTGAAGGAATCGGTGTTCCCGTTCAATATGTTCCCGGAAGTTGACCCGATCCTGGGGCCGGAAATGAGGTCCACCGGAGAAGTGCTGGGAATGGCTGACTCGTTCGGGCTGGCCTTTTACAAGGCCGAGGAAGCCGCGAGTTCGCGCCTGCCTTTTGAGGGCGCCATTCTTCTGACCTTGAACGATGAGGACAAGGCTCCGGGAATGGAAGTCGCGCGCCGGTTTAAGAAACTGGGGTTCAAGATTCTGGCCTCAGCCGGAACCTATGAGCATCTGAAGAAAAACGGGATTGAGGCCCGGCCGGTCAAGAAGATGCATGAGGGAAGACCCAATATCGTGGACGCGATTATGAACAAGGAAATCCAACTGGTGATTAACACGCCGGTCGGGAAGCTGGGCAAATATGACGACTCCTACATCCGGAAGGCCGCGATTAAATACAAGGTGCCTTACATCACCACCCTGGCCGCGGCCCTGGCCGCTTCGGTGGGGATTGAGGCCTATCGCAAGGGACACGGAGAATTGAAGTCCTTGCAGGAATATCACGCGGGAATTAAGTAATCAAGGCGCGCAGATCCCGCTTTGGGGCGGGATGTCTGCGCCGCGAAAAGCGGGACTAAAGTCCCGCGCACAGAAAGGAAAGAATGCCGAAACGCACTGACATAAAAAAGATTCTGATCATCGGCTCCGGCCCGATCGTGATCGGTCAGGCCTGCGAGTTTGATTATTCCGGCACCCAGGCGGTCAAGGCGCTCAAGGAAGAGGGATACGAAGTGGCGCTGGTCAATTCCAACCCGGCCACCATTATGACCGACCCGGAATTCGCGCACCGGACCTATCTTGAGCCGATCACCCCGGAGATGGTGGCGAAAGTGATTGAAGCGGAGAAACCCGACGCGCTCCTGCCCACGCTCGGCGGCCAGACCGCGCTCAATACCGCGGTGGCGTTATCGGATCTGGGAGTGCTCAAGAAGTTCGGGGTGAGACTGATCGGCGCGAGCATAGAAGCGATCCACAAAGCCGAGAACCGGGACCTGTTCAAGAAGGCAATGGAAAAAATCGGTCTGAAGGTTCCGGTCTCGGGTCTGGCCCGGGATATGGATCAGGCCTGGGAGGCGATCCAGGAGGTCTGGTATCCGGCCATCATCCGGCCCAGCTTTACTTTGGGGGGCACGGGCGGGAATGTCGCGCATAACCAGCAGGAGTTTGAGGAGTTCGCGCTCTGGGGTTTGAAGGAAAGCCCGGTGAGCGAGATTTTGATTGAGCAGAGCGTTGTCGGGTGGAAAGAGTTTGAGCTGGAAGTGATGAGAGACCTGAGGGACAATGTGGTGATCATCTGCCCGATTGAAAACTTTGATCCGATGGGCGTTCACACCGGCGACTCGATCACGGTGGCCCCGGCCCAGACCCTCACCGACAAGGAATACCAGATTATGCGAGACGCCGCGATTGCCATCATCCGCGAGATCGGAGTGAACACCGGCGGCTCTAACATCCAGTTTGCGGTCAATCCCGAGAACGGAGAAATGGTGGTGATTGAGATGAACCCGCGCGTGAGCAGATCCTCCGCGCTCGCGAGCAAAGCCACCGGATTTCCCATCGCCAAGATCGCGGCCAAGCTCGCAGTGGGATACACCCTGGACGAAATCCAGAACGACATCACGCGGGAAACCCCGGCATCCTTTGAGCCGACCATAGACTATGTGGTGGTGAAGGTGCCTCGCTTCACCTTTGAAAAATTCCCCGGAACCGAAGACCGGCTCACCACCCAGATGAAATCCGTGGGAGAAGTAATGGCGATCGGAAGGACCTTCAAGGAATCCCTCCAGAAAGCGATCCGCAGTCTGGAGATTGACTCCTACGGTTTGGAGCCCCAGGTGAAGCATAACGGCAAGCCCGACCCGCAAACCATCAACATCATCCAGCAAAAGATCAAGACCCCCAATTCCAAGCGGCTCTGGTATATCGCAGACGGGTTCCGCGCCGGTTTCAGCATTGACGAAATTTTCAAACTCTCCCGGATTGACCCCTGGTTCCTCCACCAGATCCAGGAGATCGTGGAATTTGAAACCGAGCTGGAAAAATCCGCGAAGCATTCCAAAAAGGTCAGCCCGGAGTTGATCCTGGAAGCCAAGCAAATGGGGTTCTCGGATCAGCGGCTCGGGCAACTGCTGGGCAAGAAGACCGAACAGATCCGGAAGACGCGCGCGGATAAAAAGATCAATGTGTCTTTCAAGACCGTGGACACCTGCGCCGCGGAATTTGAGGCTTATACCCCCTATCTCTATTCCACTTACGACCGGGAGGACGAGGCGAATCCGACCGCCAAGAAAAAAGTGGTGATCCTGGGCAGTGGCCCGAACCGGATCGGGCAGGGGATTGAGTTTGACTATTGTTGCGTGCACGCGGTGATGGCGCTCCGCGAGCTTGGATACGAGACCATTATGGTCAACTGCAACCCGGAAACCGTGAGCACGGACTACGACACCTCAGACCGGCTCTATTTTGAGCCGCTCACCTTTGAGAATGTGATGGAGATTGTTCAGGAGGAAAACCCGCTGGGGGTGATCGTGCAGTTCGGAGGCCAGACCCCGCTCAAGCTGGCCGTGCCCCTGGAAAAAGCCGGGGTCAATATTCTTGGCACCAGCCCGGATTCCATTGACCGGGCCGAGGACCGCGAGCGGTTCGCCGAGCTGCTGGACAAGCTCAAGCTCAAGCAGGCTGAGAACGGAACCGCGCGGTCTATACCGGAGGCGGTGAAAATCGCCAGGCGGATCGGCTTTCCGGTTCTGGTCCGGCCCAGCTATGTCCTGGGCGGGCGGGCGATGGAAATTGTTTATGACGAGACCGATCTCCGCCAATATATGAAGGAAGCGGTGAAGGTCTCGCCCGATCATCCGATTTTGATTGACCGGTTCCTTAAAGACGCCGTTGAAGTGGATGTGGACTGCGTCTCGGACGGAGAGCTGGCCGTGATCGGCGGGATTATGGAGCATATTGAGGAAGCGGGTGTTCATTCGGGCGACTCGGCTTGCGCGCTCCCGCCCTACTCACTGGACTGGGAAACCCAGCTGGAGATCGCGCGCCAGACCAAGGAGATGGCGCTGGAGCTGAAAGTGAAGGGCCTGATGAATGTCCAGTTCGCGGTCAAGGACAAAGAGATTTACATCCTGGAGGTCAACCCGCGCGCCTCCCGGACTGTGCCCTTTGTCTCCAAGGCCATCGGCCATCCGCTCGCCAAGATCGCGGCGAGGGTGATGGTGGGAAAGAAACTCAGCGAACTCGGCTTTACCGAAGAAGTAATCCCGACCCATATCTCGGTGAAAGAGTCCGTGTTCCCGTTCGCCAAGTTCCCGAATGTGGATGTCATCCTCGGACCCGAAATGAAAAGCACCGGAGAAGTAATGGGCATTGATTACGAGTTCCCCGCGGCCTACGCCAAGAGCCAGCTCGCCGCGGGAATGAACCTCCCCATCTCCGGACGCGCCTTTCTCAGCGTCAAGGATTCGGACAAGCCCCTGATCGTGAAGCTCGCGCTCACTCTTCTGGAACTCGGCTTTGAAATCGTGGCCACCAAAAACACCGCCAAATTCCTGAACCGGCGCGGATTATTCACGGTCCAGACCGTGAACAAAATCAAACAAGGCCCGCCTCATATCGTGGACCTGATTGAGCAGGGCAAAATTCAACTGGTGATCAATACCACTCAGGGCAAGGCTGAAATCAAGGACAGCTTCCCGATCCGGAGAAGCACCCTGCTCAGGAACATCCCTTATTTCACCACCATCCCCGGTGCTTATGCCGGCGTCAACGCCATCGCCTGGCTCCAGAAACACGAGCTCCCGGTCAAACCCCTCCAGGACTATTACCAGACCCGATCGCGTCAACTCAGGTTCCTGTAAGCGAGCGACGAGAAAAGAAGAACGGGAAAAGCGGCGCGGGCGAAACAGAAGGTCAGCCGATCATTGCCTTCTTAATCAGCGCGCACAAATAGGACAGCTCATCCTCAGATAATCCCCCGCCGAATTGGACCATCGCTTTGTCGCTCTGGGCCGTGATGCCGGGAGACTTCACCAGCTTGCCCAGGATCAACATCCAACCCGGGATCGGCCGTCCGTCCGGCATTCTCAAAACGCCGGAATTGCCCGCGCTCGCGCTCTGATCCGCGCCGGGCAAATCCCGGAGCGCGGAATCAAAGATTCCTTGCGGCGTGGGCAAATGCAATTCCTCCAACTCCGACCCCGGAATCACTTCGGTCTTGACCCCCGCGTAAGAATATCGCTCAACCCGGAGCTCCTGCCGCGAGGCGATGATGCAGGTTTTTTCTTTCTTTCTCCGGCCCAGGAATCTCAACCCCCAGATAAGCCCGATCAGTAAAGCCAGGCCGATAATGCCGGATCTGATCTCAAACCCCCGGGGCAGGTTCTGAATAAAATCGGAAACCCGATACATTATATAACCGGCGATCAACATCGGAACCAGGCTCGCCGCCAGGATCAGATGATTGATCCCCGGACCGGGAATTTCAATCACCAACTGGTCTCCGCTCTGCTCTATTTTAGACCGCAGCGTAAGCGGCTGAGCCGGAACCACAATTTCTTCCTTGGTCCGCCGGCCGCGCTCGGCCAAACTCTCATCCAGATGCTCGTATTCCCTCACCACCTTCTGGCCGGAAACCGAATCCTCCAGAGACACTTTCAGGAACCGGGACAGTTGCTCGGAAAGTTTGCGCGATTGCTGATAGTCTGCCGGCTGGTCAATGGAGATGCTCGCCTGGTTATCCTTGCTTTTCAACTCCACCGGAAAAGTGGTGGGCGAGTCCTTATCCCCCTCTTGCCTATAAACCAGAACCCGGTCAAATTGATCCAGAAGATATTCCTTTCGCTTCATCGGCGTCAGCAGTCCCCACCATTCCATCAGGGAATTGCGGCTCCGGTCCAGGATCAAGCCCCTTCTCCCCAACATCAGGCCCAACCCCACCGCCACAAACGGCAATCCGAACAAGGGCAAAAAGATCAAGGCCCAGCGCGGAAGTTCGTCCTCGTTTTCCACCGGCACAATTCCGAGCGGGATCAGCATTACGAACAATCCGGCCAGGAAAAACGGCAACCCGAACAATGCCAGACATCCGCCCCCGGTCTTCCGCTCCAGCAAATCCGGGGAAATCTGCTCAAACATCTTTATCGCCGGCTTCATCCAGATTTTATTCTATCACGGCCCGGCCAAAGCGCCGAACTAAAACTAGGGACAGTCCCTAGTTTCATAGTTTCACGAACTCAGCCACCGGACCTCCCAAGAGCAAATCTGGACTCGGACCGGCCTGCCCAAACACCCGAGGGTGAAAGATCAACCCGGCCCGGTTCGGAACTTTCTTGCCAAAACCAAGGTCCTAATAAATAGGTGGCTGTCCCCTATTTTTATCCTTTGTTTATGCGGTCCGAAATAGGGGACAGCCACCTATTTTACGATGCGGTTAAAAACTAGGGACAGTCCCTAGGTTCCGAGCTTGCGACCTTGCGGTAAGAAGTTTCTTATTCCTCAAACTGCAAATCGCTGACCCGGACATTCACCTTCTTGGACCATTCCGGAGGCGCCTCTTTGGCCGCGATGCCGAATTGGCGGGACTGGCCCGGAGCCAGGGAAGCGTAGGAATTGTCATAAGCCTTCCGGGCTTCTTCAATCGGCTGATAGGTTTTCTGATGAATGACATTTCCAGCCGAATCCAGAAAGTCAATGGTAATTTCCACCATTTTCAGCGTCCGAGTCCCATTATTTTTCAGCTCCATAAAAACCCCCTGGCCCCCGGCGATGCTGTCCATCACCCGGAGATTGGAAATCAGAACATTGCCCGCATAGGCCTGGCCTTCCTCGTATTTCGCAATCTTCTGTTCCAGCTCCTGGATCCTGGCTTGAATCTCCCGGTTCTCCGGATCCAGTTGCAATACCTCCTGATATTTGTCCTTGGCCTCATAAAGTTTTTGCTCCTTCTCCAGTTGGCTCGCCTGCTGGATCAATTCCCTTTGCCTGGTTTTATCCTCCCATCCCATAAATACCTTCCAGCCATCTTCTTCCTTGACCAGGGTATAAATCCATTCAATATTAGTCATAGGAATCTTTTTGTTCTGATAGGCGCTTTGGACCAGATTTTTTATGCTCGCTTCCGAATTGTTATTTGCCTGGCCCTCTTCTCCGCCGAATAAGTCATTGATGATCGCGGCATAATCCGGGCCGATGATTTCCACCCGAACCTCGGCCTGTTCTCCCTGCTTTTTCACCGATTTGATCTCAAAAGAAACTTTATCCGAGAGCGCGCGGATTAAATTGTTTCTCTCCGCGCTGGATTCGGCGAGGTAGGTTTTAACATCCTTGAAGGATTTGTCAGTGGAAGAGATGAGTTTATAGGCACGGATATGATCGCCTTTAATGGAGGCGTCCAGGTATTGGGTCAGCGCCTCTTTCGGGCCGGAGCAGCTGACCGCCAAGATTGACCAGAGCGCAAGAGCGGATGCCATTATTATCTTCCCAGAATTCATCTTTGCTTTTCCTTTCCCCAAATCAATTTTGCATATTACCGCTATCATATTCGCCAAAGCGTGTCAAGGAAAGCAGGGGCGGGTTTGAAATCCGGCCTGGGATCTGGACAAAAGATCAGGCAGGAATAAACTAATTTTCCGGAGGTGAAGAAGATGTCGGTTCTGATTGAAAAAAAAGGCAAGGTGATGACCATTATTCTGGATCGGCAAGAAAGAAGGAACGCGGTTGACGGGCCGACGGCAAAAGCGCTGGCAGACGCTTTCCGCGCTTTTGAAAAGGACCAGGAAGCTGATGTTGCAGTGCTATGGGGAAAAGGCGGAACCTTTTGCGCCGGAGCGGATTTGAAGGCGATCTTTGAAGGCAAAAATCCGAATCGCGTTAAAGAAGCCGGAGATGGACCAATGGGACCGAGCCGGTTGATCTTAAACAAGCCGGTGATCGCCGCGGTGAGCGGGTATGCGGTTGCCGGAGGATTGGAGCTGGCGCTCTGGTGCGACCTGCGGGTGATGGAGAAGAGCGCGGTGTTCGGGGTGTTTTGCCGGAGATGGGGGGTGCCGCTGATTGACGGCGGAACCATTCGCTTGCCCAGATTGATCGGGTTGAGCAGAGCGCTGGACATCATTTTGACCGGGAGGCCGGTTGCGGCCGAGGAGGCGCTTGCCATCGGTTTGGCGAACCGGGTGGTGGAAGACGGCAAATCCCGGGAAGAAGCGGAGAAGCTGGCCGAAGAGCTTTGCCAATTTCCGCAAACCTGTCTGCGGATGGATCGGATGAGCGCTTATGAGCAATTTGACCTGGATTTCCCGGCCGCGATCAGAAACGAATTCCGGCGCGGGATGAAAGCCATTGCCAGCCCGGAATTCAAAGCCGGGATTCAGCCTTTTATCAGGGGCAAGGGAAGGCATGGGGCGCGGTGAACGGTGCGCGGTGAACGGTTAAAGGTGAAACTGGTGGCGGGACTAAAGTCCCGCGCACAGTATGGTTTAACCAACTTAACCAATTTCATCTGTTTAAGGAGGTATGAAAGATGAAGAAGGTTTTATTAGTGATGGATATGGTGGAGGGTTTTATCAGGAGGGGGAATCCGCTTTATTGCGGCGCGCAATCAGAAGCGATTGTGCCGTTTGTGAAGGGCAAGCTGGAGGAATATGGAAAGAGCGGAGAGCTGGTGGTTTTTATCATAGACAGTCATGACCCGGAGGATCTGGAATTCAAGCGATTCCCCTCGCATTGCATCAAAGGAACCAACCAGTGTGAGCTGATCAGCGAGCTCAAGGGAATAGTTAAAAATGCGGCCTATCTTTACAAGAAAAGATATTCCGCCTTTTTCGGAACCAATCTTGAGGAGATTCTGAAAAAGGAAAAGCCGGACATAGTTGAGATTGTGGGGGTGTGCACCAATATCTGCGTGCTTTACACGGTGGAAGAGTTGGTGAACCGGGACTACAATGTGGTGGTTTATCAGCAGGGCGTGGCCAGCTTTGACCAGAACGCGCATCAGTGGGCGCTCAAAGAAATAGAAAGCGTGCATGGAGCAAGAATAGTTTAAAAGTTAAAAAGTAGGGGCGCACCCGTGTGTGCGCCCAAAGAGGGCAGACACTTGGGTCTGCCCGTACAAAGTTCAAATGAATTGCGACTAAAGTCGCTCGCACGATAATGTAGGGGCGCACCCGTGTGTGCGCCCAAAGAGGGCAGACACTTGGGTCTGCCCGTACAAATGAAGAAAGGAAATGAGTTTGCAATTAGTCACTGGCGGGTCCGGGCTGTTAGGGAGAGCGCTGGTGAAGCGGCTTCTGGAGGAAGGAGTCAAGGTCCGGGTCTATGATATGAAGCCGCCGCCGGATGAGCTTAACGGAAAAGTTGAGTTTCAGCAAGGAGACATCCGGGACAAAGATAAGGTGATCCAAGCCTGCGAGGGATGCGAGGTTATATATCATCTGGCCGCGAATATGCCCCAGGCGCGGCTAAGTGAGCAAGGCTTCTGGGAGCTGAATGTGGGAGGGACACTCAGCGCGCTGGAGGGTTTGCTCAAATATGGCGGCAGAAGGATCGTCTTCGCGTCCACCATTGAAATCTACGGCATCCACACCGAGTTCCCGGTTCGGGAAGAGTCGGAAAAGCGCTTTACCGGTATTTACAGCCGGAACAAGTGGGAATGCGAGCAAAGACTTCTGGAAGCGAGGGCGAAACAAAAGATTGAAGCGGCGTTTCCGCGGATGCCGATGATTTTCGGCCCGGGATTCTGGCACGAGAAGAGTATGCTCACAATGTTCCGGTTGATTCATAGAAGCCTTCCGGTGCCGGTGCCGGGATACCCGACCGCACTCTGGGCCTGCGTGAGCGGGGATGACGCGGCCCAGGCGTTTTTCCTGGCCGGAAAAGTCAAAGAGGCGGACGGAGAGGCGTTCAATGTTCAGGCGGAAATCACTGGAACCTATCTGGAGGTGCTGAAGGGGGTAATCAAGCTCGCAGGCTCTCGTTCCCGTCCGATCATCATTCCGGCCTGGATGGTGGAGACCGGGATCATGCTGGTGGAAAAATATGACCTGCTCTCCACCCCGCCGGAGCTGGTCAGATTTGCAATGGTGGGCGGGGATTATTCCATTGAAAAGGCCGAGAGAATTCTCGGATATAAGCCCAGGCATTCAGCAGGACAGGCCATTTATTCCGCATATTGCTGGCTGTATCCGGCCTAAAGGTTCCGGTGGTGTTAAATAATTTAACACAGAAGCCGAAGGCAATTTTAAATTCAAAATTATCCGCCCAAAAATTCTTGCATTTATTTTCAAGTTGTGCTATATGATTTTAGTTTTAGAAAATTCCATTCCGCGCATATGCTCTGAGTATATGCGGAGTGGTTTAATATAAAGGCTAAAGTTTAAGAACACATCCGGAGTAAGAAGCAATTTGCAGTTTGAAAACATCCAAAAGAAGTCAAAGGAGGTATGCAATGACAAACCCAAAATTAGATCCCACCAAGATGGCGGATTGGCAGATTTCCGAGGCAGTAGAATTATCCACCCTCAAAACCATTTATCAATTAGGCGAGGACCTGGGCTTAAAAAAGGAAGAGATTCTTCCCTATGGTCACTACTATGGCAAAGTGGACTATATGAAAGTCCTGAATCGGCTCAAAGATCGGCCGGATGCCAAATATATAGATGTGACCGCGATCACGCCGACTCCGCTCGGAGAAGGAAAAACCACCTCGGCGATGGGCCTGGTGGAAGGATTGGCAAAACGGAAGATAAGCGTCACCGGCGCCATCCGCCAGCCCTCGGGTGGTCCCACTTTTAACATCAAAGGCTCGGCCGCGGGCGGCGGCATCTCGCAATGTATCCCCCTCAACGCCTTCTCGCTCGGCTTGACCGGAGACATTGACCGGGTGACCAATGCCCATAACCTGGCGATGGTCGCGCTCAGTTCCCGGATGGGACATGAGATGAATTACGATGACAAGACCCTCAAGGAGAAAAATCTGAAACGGCTGGACATTGACCCGAAAAATATTGAGATGAAATGGGTGATGGACTTCTGCGCCCATGCGCTCCGCAACATCCTGATTGGACTGGGCGGAAAGATGGACGGGATGGTAACGCCCTCGGGCTTTGCCATTACCGTCAGCAGTGAAATTATGGCCATCCTCGCGGTTTCCACCGACCTCAAAGATATGCGCGAGCGGATGGGCAAGGTCGTGGTTGCATATAACAAGAAGGGCGAGCCCATCACCACCTCGGACCTGGAGGTTGCTGGCGCGATGACCGCGATTATGACCGAATCCATCAATCCCAACCTGATGCAGACCGTGGAAGGACAGCCCTGTTTTGTTCATGCCGGACCTTTCGCAAATATCGCGGTCGGGCAATCATCCATCATTGCGGACCGGATCGCGCTCAAGCTTTCGGATTACCATGTCACCGAGAGCGGCTTCGGCGCCGACATCGGCTTTGAGAAATTCTGGAACATCAAATGCCGGGTCTCGGGACTGGTGCCGCATTGCGCGGTCCTGGTTGCGACTGTGCGCGCTCTCAAAATGCACGGCGGCGGACCCAAAGTGGTGCCGGGAAGACCCCTGGACGAGGCATACACCAAGGAGAATGTTCCGCTGGTGGAAAAAGGATGCGAGAACCTGGTCGCGCATATAGAGACCTTGCGGAAAGCCGGGATCAATCCGGTGGTCTGCATCAATTCCTTCTACCTGGACACCAAGGACGAGATCGCGCTCATCAGAAAGGTCGCGGAAAAAGCCAAAGCCAGGGTCGCGGTCAGCGAGCACTGGCTCAAAGGCGGAGACGGCGCATTGGAATTCGCGGACGCGGTGGTGGACGCCTGTAATGAAAAATCCACCTTCAAGTTCCTCTATCCGGATGATACGCCTCAGCGCAAGCGGGTGGAAACCATTGCCAAAGAGGTTTATGGAGCGGACGGCGTGACCTGGGCGCCCGAGGCGGAAGCCAAGATCAAGCGGATTGAGGCCGACCCGGTGCTCGGAAAGCTCAATACCTGTATGGTCAAAACTCATCTCAGCCTGACCCATAACCCGGACATCAAAGGAAGGCCCAAAGGATGGACCCTGCCCATCCGCGATGTCCTGATTTATGGAGGCTCCAAGTTCATCGTCCCGGTCGCAGGAGCCATCTCCCTGATGCCCGGAACCGCCTCTGACCCGGCCTTCCGCAGGATTGATGTGGATGTCAAAACCGGAAGGGTCTATGGAATGTTTTAGATTGGTAGGGGCGAGGCTTGCCTCGCCCATCATGGAGGGCAGGGCAAGCCCTGCCCCTACATAAATCCATCCAAAGAGCCGGGCTTTCAAA
>Ga0315277_10001368_pt1 | contig 35654 bp, 28 predicted proteins | sample YL17G05_15_MG_FD_203695 | JGI IMG/M metagenome (GOLD analysis project Ga0315277, IMG submission 203695) | Sediment microbial communities from Yellowstone Lake, YNP, Wyoming, USA - YL17G05_15 | ecosystem: Environmental > Aquatic > Freshwater > Lake > Sediment | place: USA: Wyoming | collected...
TGCATCAGATCGTAGTACATCGATGACGTACTCGTTGCGGGGAGTCGTTTGCAATGCAGGATAGTTTTCGTTTCGCTATCCGCGAAGGGATCGTTGTACATAGCACGTGCGATTGTTGAAGCTTCTTTAATCACATCCTCCAGCATTTGTCGGAGGGTGGGATCTTGCAGAACCTCACCTATTGTTTTCCTGGCGAACGCCGTCATACCACCAAGTCCGCAGATGAATATCCATTTTTGCCAGAGGAATTTCCCGACATTTTCAATCGCTTCCCCCTCGATTCCGGCTGAACAGAAAGTATTTTCAAGTGTGCGGCATCGTTGACTTACCGTTCCGTCCGTTTCGCCAAATCTGAATTTACCGGCTCCACCCTCATGACGTATAATTCCGGGCGCATGAATTGTGCTGAAGATGTAAGCGATACCAGTGAGGACATACTGCCGTCCGATTGTTTGGGCAATTACCTCCTCATTTTCAACGCCATTCTGGATGCTTAGGATGATCGAATCATCCATGAGCGCGGGTTTGGCAATCTCCGCTGCGGCGCGTGTGTCGAATGATTTGACTCCGATGATGATGCAATCGAATGGTTTGAATCCGATAAGGGTATCGGTGAATTTGGCGTGGATAGTGAGATCGCCCTCCGGACTTTCAAGTTTCAATCCGTGTTGTTGCATGGCGTGGAGGTGAGCGCCGCGCGCGACGAAGACGACGTCGTTGTGGGCGTGATGAAGTCTGGCGCCCAGATATCCTCCGACACCGCCGGTTCCGATGACAGCTATTCGCATAATAGACCAAATATAATAATTCTTTTGCAGAGTGTCCAAGTTAAAGTAAACGAAATAAGCGAAGTTTGTGATTATATAATAACGAGAAGTACATATTCTTTCAAAAATAATTAAACGCAGAGGTCCGCCCGACCGAACAGTTTTGTTCCTTTGTTACAGTCGTTCGGGCGGGCGCAGAGAGGTTTAATCCCTTTGCGAACCTTGCGTTTCCTCTGCTGTCTCTGCGTTTTTAATTTTTTCTTTTGGGGGGCAGCTATAGGAATTTCCTAAAATAATCATATATTCACAGGTGCTTTTATATTATTTAATTATTGCTGATTGATACGTGACGGAATGTACGTTTAAGGCCGCTTTTTTTATCATTATTGCTTTGATTTCCTTCAACTGCGCCGGACAAGTGGCTCCATCCGGTGGACCACCGGATAAAACACCACCCCAGATTATCGCCACTTTCCCCGAACCAATGGCTCTAAACTATAAGGAAAATAAATTTTCATTTTCGTTCGATAAGTACGTCGACAGGAGATCCTTCCAGGAATCGTTCTTCGTTTCACCCACCATCAGCAGTTTATCCTACAACTGGAGCGGAACCGACGTTGAGGTAACGTTTGAAGATACTCTACGACCGCTGACGACCTACATTATAACAATCGGTACGGACGTACTGGATACGCGCGGCAATCGGCTCGATAAAGCTTTTTCGCTCCCGTTCTCCACAGGTAACTTCATCGACTCCTGCGCGATTAGCGGCTCTTTGATCGACGAGAAAGCCGAAGGCGTCATGATATTCACATACGGACTTGATGGAAAAAATCCCGATACGCTTAATCCCACACGGCTCAAACCCGACTTCCTGACGCAGACGGGGAGGGATGGGACGTTTCTACTGCCGTACCTTCCGGTCGGACGCTACCGTATCATGGCAGTGCGCGACGAGTATAAAAACCTCGTATACGATGTCCAGACGGATCAGTTCAGTACGTATACTTCCGATATAACACTCACGTCCGAAAAGTCCCTTTTCAGCGGGGTGCAATTTAAACTTTCAATCGAAGATACCGCGGCACCCTTTCTTTCAAGCGCACGGTCTATCGACCAATCCCACGTACTCCTCCGCTTCAGCGAAGGGATGAACGAAGAGTCGATAAGAAATGGAAATATTTCGCTCTTTGATACTGTTGCAGGCACTCCTCTTTCAGTGCAGGATATTGCATTCGGTGAAAAACCGGTGATGGAGGTCCAGCTTGTAACGGCAACGCAGGATTTCGGCCGGACGTACCGGGTAAAGGTATCGGGTTTGTACGACATTGCCGGCAATTCTCTGACCGAACCCCGTAACAGTGCTGATTTCGCGGGGAGTTCAACTTACGATACATCACGACCCGGTTTTGATCTCCTTTATCCGCCGAAAAACAGTACAGAAATTTTTACCACGGATACTCTCCGTCTGTTTTTCAGCGAGGCGATACGGAAAGCAAGTTTCTCTAGCGGTGTGTTGCTATCGGACTCTGTCCGAATTCCTGTTGGACTGTCAACGTCCTGGCCGCATTCACGCGAGCTGTGGCTGATTCCGCAGAAAGAATTGCAGAAGGGTATGGCTTATACATTAACGATCCGCATGGATTCGCTCGCCGATCTTTTCGGGAATTCCTATACCGACAGTGTCACCAGTTATTCGCTCGAAACAGCCGGTGAAGAGAGTATGAGCAGTATCAGCGGTGTTGTGACCGATGACGCGGCAGGGGCATCGGGAGTTGTGTTCATCACCGCGAAGAACATTTCCAACAACAGCATTCCACGCATACTCAAGCTCGACAGTGTGAAGACGTTTACATTCCAGAATCTCACGGAGGGACAATACACTCTTTCAGCGTTCCGCGATGAGGATGGAAATGGTTTATACTCATTCGGCAAGCCGTTCCCATTCGTGAAAGCGGAGCGGTTTACAATTTACGGTGATACATTAAAACTGAGGGCGCGCTGGCCTCTGGAGGGTGTTACAGTCCGGTTCCGGTGATGCTTCCGGTTACGGCGATTGAATTTCCGGCAATTCGGGAGTACGAGGAGGAGGATTCTTGACGATCTTATCCGGGACGATCCATGCTTCGTTGAATCCGATCGCGATTATTCTTCTCAATAATGCCTGAGCTTCATAGCGTTCAGCAAAATTCCCGATACGCACTTTATAATATGGCGAATCAAAAACGACGTATACCCATTCTTCCGGTAAGGAGGCGTTGAGGCTGTCGCGGATCTGCGTTGCCTCTTCGATTTCGGGCGTGAAAAGTACCTGTATCCTGAATCCGGGAATCGTCTCAGGTACTGCTATCTCCACGGCATTTGCAGATTCGATTGCATCGTGCACTTGCTGTTCCTCTACTTTGATGCTTTCGACGTCGGGATTGTAGACCGAGGGATCGAAAGTTTTCTCGTACTTCGCGAGAAATTCTTTCAGCTCCTCATCTGATTTTTCCTTCTCGATGCGTTTGGATGTGCCGCAGCCGGCAACGAAGAGGAGGAAAATCGAATATACTATCGTTTTATTGCGGAGGATGTTCTGAAACCCATGCATCATTATATTCACCCGGATATCGGCGCACCATTTCATCGCGGTAATTGCGCGCATCATCTTTTATTAAAAAGTCACCAATGAAGACTTTGTAAAGGTTATCGGTTATATCATGGAATGTGTAGACCATGAGGTTGAAACGTTCTTTCGCAAGGTCGGCTATTTTTACAGCGTTCTCCGGTGTTGTGTATGCGCCTACCTGCACGGCATATTTTCCGTTAACTTTTGGTGGAGGCGATATTCGGGATTCTGCCAGCGACCTGGCGGCTATGCTGTCTGCACGGTTTTTAACTTCTGCAGCAATCCGCTCGGAATTAGTTTTAATCGTTTCGCTCTTCTGCTCATCAGTCGATTTTTCTGATGTTGTGCATCCTGCAAAGAAGATTACAATCATGCAGACTGCCAGCATCACCGATCGTGGTACCTTGAGAGTTTGCATATCTTTTCAGTCCGTTAGTGTTGTTGGGATTGCTTAACTGAGCCATGCCCGGCTTTACCACCTACAATTTTCACGCTAGCGCTGGTACCGATGCGGTTGGCGCCGCTTTTAATCATCGCGAAAGCCTCTTCGCGCGACCGGATGCCGCCGGATGCTTTAACACCCATAACCGACCCGACCGTCTTCCGCATGAGAGCAACATCGGCCGTAGTTGCGCCGCCTTTGGCAAACCCGGTTGATGTTTTAACAAAATCTGCGCTTGCACGTTTCGCGATGAGGCACGCCTTTACTTTCTCTTCGTCGGTCAGGAGAGAGGTCTCGATGATTACCTTGACAACCGCACCGTATTTTCGGGCGGTTGTCACAGCGGCAGAGATATCTTCTTCGACGAATGACATATCACCCGATTTCAGCATGCCGACATTTATCACCATGTCGATTTCCTTAGCGCCGTCGCGCAGTGCTTGCTCGGTCTCGAATTTTTTCACAGCCGTGGTAGAAGCGCCAAGCGGGAATCCAATTACCGTACAGATTTTCACGCGAGTTCCTTTTAGCTCCTGTGCGCAAAGTGAAACGTAGCACGGATTGACGCACACGCATGCAAATTTGTATTTTTTTGCTTCAGCACAGAGTTGAACGATCTGCTTTTTTGTTGCATCCGGATTGAGGAGCGTATGATCGATCATTCCTGCGAGACTATCTCCGATATTGTTACTAATTTCTGTCACGTTACGCAGTAATATACAATTTTCTCAGGGCGAATCAAATGTGCGACAGGCGAACCTCACCCCCTCGCCCCGCCCGAACGACCGAGACTAAATCCAAGCATCGTTCGGTCGGGCGGGCTGCCGTCCCCCTCTCCATAAATGGAGATGGGGATTCTGTGCTGACCTTGGCGGTCATGGACCAATACATGACCGAGCATAGAAGCACAAAAGTGAAATAAGAGGACAGAAAGCTGATACTTTGATCCGGTTACTTGTTCTCAACTCGGCACTTACCCCACACCATTTCTCTCGATCTTATTAATACGTCGCTTCAGCGAGGTGACTCTGAACTAGGAAAGATTGTGAAACCGTTTTAACGGTTTCTCTCGAAGCTGTTGAAACAGTTCCTCAGGTTTCTCTTTAGGTTAATCCACACCGATGAATCGGTGTGTTAATGATATGCAAGTTGTGTACTCCAGTTATCTATCTCACCCCCTCACCCCGCGACCGGACGATCTTATGTACTCGAATCGGTCGGTCGGGCGGGCCGCTGTCCCCCTCTCCACGCGTGGAGAGGGGGATTTAGGGGGAGAGGTAAATTCCTATTTTATCACCAGCATCTTCATTACTTTTTGATATTTACCTGCGGTAAATTTTATGAAGTATACACCACCGGCTTGGGCTGAGGCGTCCCATCCGACCTCATAGTAACCCGGAATTTCCATCCCGTCTTTGAGCGTTGCGACTTCCTGGCCGAGGAGGGAATATATTTTTAACTGAACGTGAACAGCCGACGGTAATTCGTACCGGATCGTGGTCGTCGGGTTGAACGGATTGGGATAATTCTGACGGAGAGCGAATTCTGTCGGCAATCGATCCTCATCACGAAAAGCAATCGCAAGTTTTTCGGTTGTCGTGATTTGGATACTTCCTTCATTTGCGAGTCGACAAATAACATGATTATTCAGTGTTATACATGGTATGCGGTTTGGCGGATCAACCATCGACCATTGCAGTATGAGTGGTAAAGTGTTTGTTGTAACAGACAGTGGATACTCATATTCACTGCCAGACGCCATTGTATCCGGATAAATTGCGATCATTCCGCCCGAGGCTGAAAATCGTGTGTCAAATTCCGGCATTGCAGGAGGCAGATCGCCCTCGTATAAAGATAATTTTTTAGATTTTCCGGCATTCACAAGAAATAAAGTTTGTTTTCTGCCACTTTGATCACTGACGATTATTTTATTGAGGTTTTGATAAGGATCGTCTTGTTTAGGAAGAACGCCCGCTGTGTAATTAAAATGCAATTCGCCTGGCTGATCGGTTTTTACCCAATACCCGATTCCGGGCAAGAGCATTGAGGTTATATAGTATTGTTCGTCATATCCGAAAAATTCTGTCAGATTCATGTCGGGCGGATTTTTTTCGATGCTTGAAACGGATACCGGTTTTGAAATCGTGCCGATCATGTTCCAACCGGTGGTCACAGGGCTGCTAATATCATAAATTGGCAATCCGGGAGCACCCGCATATGTTCGTTCCGAGAATTTTACCCAGTATCCTACACCGTTTACGAGTGTTTGTTTCTGCACATAACTGCCTTCGTACTTAAATACGTACGAATAGTTACAAGGAGGAGGATATATGTGACAGTAGCTAGAGTCTATGCCGCGATTATAAGAAAGGGACAATAAATGCCAACCGGCATCAACATATAGCGGAGCTCCGGGCCAGAGTGTGATGCACCGGTTATTGCGCGGACGTGTGTCGGTGGGGTATCCATCTTTATTTATGAAGACATATCCGTATTTTCTGCCTTCAGGATACTCTTCGTCACGGTGCAGTCCGAGTAATGCAAGCGTATCCGCGCCATGCGTACCAATATTCTCGTACTGATATTGTATTGAACCATCAAATCTGTTTAATACAATTCTGAAAGTAAGTATGTCTTGAAAAGCACCTTGCTCCCTTTTTATACCCACAGAATCCCACTCGATAATAAATAGATTTGTGTCGATTCCGGTTCCATACCGTATATGTCCGTACGTTTCCGGAGCCTCACCTTCTCCGGCCAGGATCAAATCCGTCCAGAGCGGTGCGATAAAATTCTTCGGCAGAGGAGGGGCAGACATTACTTCACAGTTACGATCATATTCCATTAATGTATTTTTGTATGGTAAATCCCATCCGCCGAAGTACCGGCCTCTGGCATTTAGATGAACAGTGTCGGTTGGATTTTTTGATAGAGCAATCGCACCGTTAATTCCTACCCAGAAATAAGACATAGTATCGCTCAGGAAAGGCATTCCCGTTCCAAGCGGGAATGGACCGGCAGTCCCGTCGTCGCGCGGATGTGTAAATGGACATGCATTTCCCGGGAGAAAGAATTCATCATAAGGAATCTCTGCCGGAATTGATCCAAAATCATGATCATGACAAACGGTATTTGTATCGAGCCAGAAATAACATTTTTCGAATACTATCTTGTATGCATGGTCGCCACCGGTTGCTGATAATCCTTTCGCGTCCACGGCTGAGATCCGATATGCTACGGTATTACCCGGTTGCATACCCGGCAGAGTTCCTGTCCATATATCGCCGGGTCCTGTGTTGATCATCGAGATGTCGGTCTGCCTGATAAAATTCAATTCATTGCCCTGATCAGATTTCCACCATTCGATATACGCGTTCTGAACATACGCGCTTTCGGGATCAACCAGATCGTCGTCGAGTATTTCATATGTAACGGTTTGCGGTAAAGTTGATGATGTATTGTTCGGATCGCCTCCCGAAAGAGCGGCAATTATGGGTGGCGCGTTGGTTAAGACTGTCATGGAGTACCAGATGTTAAGCTCGGATGTATAATCGGGAGAGTCGACGAGCGGTCCGCGCGCGATCCATCCACGTTTCACTAACTCTGGTTCGGTTCCGGCGCAGTTCGATGGTCCGGAATCATGCTCGTAGAATTTCCAGACCCGCGAAGGCCAGTTCTCATCATCGGTTGATAAAGGCACAGACGACTGCCATATTCCAAACTCCGTAGGTGGTTCTGGCCACGTTACATGGTACAAACCACTGTTAACACGCATTGAGAAAAAGAATTTATCTCCGATTTTTACACTGCATGGATCTCCTGCATCCATCACGTTTACAAAATTCACTCCGCGTCTGTGAATTTTTCCGAAACCTAGTGCTCCCCAGTGGCTGCATTCAAATGGGGGACGAGTTGTCGGAACTATCCCACCCTTGGTATCGATCGTGGAATACCATGTTGTATCCGTTGCATCATCGGGAAAAGCTGCTATCCCCATGTCCTGATCCAAACTATTCAACCAGTATCCCCAGTTCTGACAAGGCGGGGCGTTGGCATGTATTCCAACACCGGGTCCATAATCAGGACCAATTTTTGATTGGTGAATGCGAAGGAATACAAGTGAATCCTTGCATCCGGTCGAGCCACCCCACCAGAATATTGTATCGACTGTTCCAGTTGCTTTGGCCACGTACCACTGTCCGACGACATCTTTGTGGAAAGCACTCAGGTAAGTCCGAGCAGGGAATATATCCGGTGAGTAACCAAATATAACACCGGTTTCACTTTTGACTGCTGTTCCCGACTGTGTATACTTTTCGATGATGGACGAAGCAGATTCGTTGTTTTTCAAAGGTATGACTTCATTATTCGGACTTACGAGATAGCGCTGCTGTGCCAAAACGTTGGTCGCACAGATTACGATAAGTAATATGAAATGCTTCATATGTACCCCCACTGATATCTATTGAAATTTAATAAAGAAGGAAATGATAGTCAAGCTCGCATCGGGAGGGTTGAACCACCATTTTGCTAGGCGGGATATGAAACTATCTTCCAGTCGTGCCCATTCACCTCACCCCTTCACCTACTGTGGGGTTGTCTAAAAGGTTAAAAGGAATGTGTCTCGAATGTCCTATCGGCCCGCCCGAACGACCGATATGAGGGCACGGGCCCATTCGGTCGGGCGGGGAATCCAGAAATCTGAAAAATCTAAGCCCTGGACTCCCCGCCTGCGTGCCCACTGCGGCAGGCAGGCCGATAAATTCGTTCGGGAGTGACAATTTTAGGCTTTATGGACACGCCCCTTCAGGGGGAGAGATAAAACCAGGCAGTCATGAACCATATTCGTCATTGTCTTTGGTTTACTCGCCGAAGTTTACCTGTATTTGCCAGTAACGCAGGTGGGTCATTGGTCAATTGTCTGAACCGCTGATGGACAGCTGATAAACGCTGATATGTGTGATGTATGTTGATTTTTATCATAACCATCATAATCATCAGCGATATCTGCGGTTCAGACAATAATAATAATTCCTCGCTCTACGCTCCCTGCCCTATGCTCTAATCTCTTTGTTCCGCTCCTCTGGAGCTGTCCGTTTTATTTAATTTTGTGCTATAAACATTACGCTCCTACGGAGCTCATTGTAGCCAATTGATCGATTTAGAGGAGTTCCGTAGGAACGATATGTTTATAGTGTAAGATTAAGAAATATTTTAGCTCCGTCAGGAGCGACACTTACACCCCACCGCTCCATGCCTTCTTCCAGTCCCCACCCCCCTTGTATCTCAAATTCAATTTTATTAGATTAAAAGGAGATAAGGAAATATGATGAATCCATTTAATCGAATGATCAGAAACTTCTTGTGTGTTGTATTCGTTTTATCTCCAATGCATTTATTTGGACAGGTCACGACATACGAATTTTTCCGTAATGATATAAATCCCCGCGCGGCGGCGCTGGGTGGTAGTTTCATCACGTCACAGGATGACCCTAACACGATTTTTTACAACCCTGCCGGTTTAACTACCCTTACAGGCAAGCGACTCTCCGTCGGATTTTTCAAGCACCTCCTCGATATCAATGCAGGCTACGCCAGCTTTGGGATGGAAGTGGAAAATTTCGGACACGTCGGCGCAGGTATTGTCTATGTCAACTACGGTAATTTCAAGAGAACCGGCGAGGAAGGGCAGTATCTGGGTGATTTCAGTGCAGGCGAATTTGCGCTGACAGCAGGCTATGCCGGATACCTACAACCAAGATTGAGTTACGGTGTCAACGCAAAGTTCATTTATTCATCTATCGCTGAAATCAGTTCATCCGCAGCGGCTCTAGATTTCGGAGTGGAGTATGTGGCTGTCCCGGATCGGTTCATTGTGGGTGCCAGCATCCTTAATCTCGGGACGCAGATAGATCCGTACGGTACGACGAGAGAAAAATTGCCCCTCGATTTTAAAATAGGTTTTTCCGTAATGCCGGAGCACTTACCTGCCGTTGTAATGGTTGACTGGCACAAGCTTAATCAGACAATGGATAATTTTTTCGATAGGTTCAAACAGTTTTCTGTCGGTATTGAATTTACGGCAAGTCCGAACGTTCAACTGCGTTTAGGTTATAACAACCAAAACCGGCGCGAACTCAAGATTGAACAGAGTGCCGGCATGGCCGGCTTTTCCATAGGCGGCGGCTTTTCGTCAGATATGTACCTCATAGATTACGCCTACAGTTCGCTTGGCAAGGTCGGTTCCCTCCACAGAATCGGTATCGGATTCAAATTCTAAAGTATCAGTAATAATCCCCGCACTTTAATTCTTTTCATACAATAAATCCCTCCAATAACTGTTTGCTCAGGTAGAAAAGAAGCATCCCGCCGAATACGATAAGCGGCATGATTCGATTTTTTGAGCGGTTAATTTCTGGAACTAAATCGCTCGCCCCCACGTACGTTGCCGCTCCCGCCGACAGTGCAAAGGCGATTCCAATGAAATTTTCAGAGACACTAACGAGGAGGAGGACGGTAAAAATCCCCAACATCGTCGCAACGCCGATAGTGACGGAGGCGATAAACGCGTTTCTTCGTGTGTGACGCGCCGAGAGCATGATCGAAGCGATTGTCAGACCTTCCGGGAACTTGTGTAGGAGGACGGCGATGAAGATAAGTATACCTATGGAATAATCAAACTTCATTCCTGCTGAAATGGAGAGACCGTCGAAAAATGCGTGGATCGTTAATCCGGCAAATGCTGATAAACTCGCAACGGGAGAAACCATGACATCATCGTGTGTTTCTTCACCGAAGTGAAGATGCCCGACAATTGTGTGTTCGAAAAAGTGAAGGAGACCGTAGCCTACGATCATATAAAGGGATGCGATTTCACCAAGGAGAGAGATACTTTCCGGAATCAGTTCAAAAATAACCAGTGCGAGAATGAAACCGGCGCTAAGCGCAAGGAGGTACTCCTGCACTTTTCGTGGCCATTCCTTTCTGAGGACGATGAGCGTACCGCCTAAAATTTCAGCGGCAGCAGCAATCAGACCGAGCATGATGATGAACAGCATTACGGTTACCTCTCAGATTATTTGTAAGGAGATTCCATGTACTGCTTTGCCAGCCTATGTGCGTCCCAGTAGTTTTTCATATCAAGGACTTTTTTATACTGCATGATTGCAAGGTCGCGTTTTCCCTGCAGATCGTAAATCATACTGATTTTTAAGTTTGTCATTATCATATAGCCGGAATTGCCGTCTTTATCGATCGCTCTGCACAGCTCATCCGCGCGGTAAAAATAAGTGAGAGCAGAGTCGAGGTCTCGCTGACCCATATCCGCAAGACCGAGATAGTAGTTCGCTTCACGTTCGGCGAGAATATCGTAGCCGTGTTGTCCTTTTTTTATGCGGTTGAGTATTTCATTAAAAATATTCTGTACCTCAGGCCAATTTCCAACTCCCGCATTACAGCGCCCGAAATATTTGTGGAACATGACATTGTTTGGAAACCTCCGGTAAAGAACTTCTGCGTGCCGGAGCGCCTCGCTGTAATGTTTTTCATAATACTGATACACTTGCATGAGGAAGTAGGTCGCTTCAATGTTGGCATATCGTGCATGTTCGGAAGCAGCTTTGAGCTGGGTCAATCCGGTAACCTTGTCCCCCTTGGGAAAGAAGATCATAAGCGGTTTTACCCACGGATAAATTTCAGGAATCATCGCTGCATAGTAATTATATATCCCGATCCCGAGGAGAATGTCGCTGTTGTCGGGTGCCAATTGGTATGCCTGCTGGACGATGGGGAGAGCTTCACGACCGCAGTTCGCTGCCTTCAGCCAGTCCTCCCGATTTCCGTAAAGTCTTCCCTGAAAACCCAGTGATCCACCTTTAAAAAAAAGTCCTACGAGGTCGTTCTCATCCTTATCCAGTCGGCGGTCGCATATGTCGATTACGTTATCAAGCATTGCGATGAATTTCTTGTCGTGGGATTCGTTTTGGAAATCAGTAATGATCCTCCACCACTCGACCATTGCAAGGAAGAAATGTCCCGCGGGGTGTTCGGGTTGCGACTTGATTGCAAATCGAAATTCCGTTGAAGCGCTATCGAAGGAGAGGTTGTAGACGTAGTCGATCCCTGTGCGGATGTGGGCATCGACTAAGGAATCTCCGATCCATTGAGCATACGAAACATTAAGGGTAAGAAAAAGTGAAACGATAATGAATGTAATTTTTGATGGTTTCACCCTGCCGATACTTTCCGCTGTTTATATAAAAAAAAGCCGACCGTTATTGCGATCGGCTTTTTATTGAATTTAGAACTTTACTTCTTTGCCCATGCGCCGGTTCCGGAGTTATAAGCGATGGTGACATCGACATACCGGTTCGGGTAAGATCCCTGAACAGCTGAAACCTGGAATCGAGCGTAGTTACCGTCCGCTGTCCGTGCAAAATAAACCTTGCTTGCTGTGATCGTCAGACCTGGGGTTGAGCGGAATGAACTGATTAGCGGTACATCTACCTGAGTGTTCATATCGGAAACTGCTGTTTCGATGAACTGCGTGGTGCGCCAGCCGGTACTGATCGTTTGATCATGCGGACTTTTCAGTAGCGGTGTGGAATTAGTTCGCCCATCAATCCAGAAATCGATTAATGAACGGTTGTCAGGGCTCGCAGAGCTGAAGGAAAACACCGATGCGGTCGAGAATTGCAGTCCTGATGGATTAGTAGATTCGAATTCATAAATCCGTGCCGCGGTAAGAAATCTGCGTGTGGGACCCCACTGGAGTGTTACTTCTGTACTCACGTCGCCATTGTCTTTTACCGAGCGGATCGAAAAGGTGTAGGTTTGTCCGTTTATGAGGGTCTGTACGGTGTGGTTTGTTGCTGTTTTTCCAACCAGGACGCTATCCACTAAAACGCTACCCTGTCTTGTCATGATGCGATAACCGGCAAAAAAGTCAGCGGTTGCTGCAGGTGCTGCTGTCCAGTAAATCGTGACCTCGCCGTCTTTCGACAACGCTTTCAGGTTAGTTGGCGGGGCAAATTCTTCCGGTGCGAGTACATCTTCTTGATTGCATCCCGTTATAAAAAACATTCCGATGACAGACATCAGAATGAATAGAATCGTTAATCCTTTCATTGTTGCTCCTTTAAAATTTATTGATATTCGTTGTTATTATACGTGCAGTCGGTTAAAAAGATACTCTTTTATCTTATCATTTGCAATACGTTCTTGGATCATTGTATCGCGATCGCGAACGGTCACGGTCTGGTCTTGCAGTGTCTGAGAGTCAACCGTGATGCAGTAAGGTGTTCCCACTTCATCCTGACGGCGGTAGCGTCTGCCTACGGCGCCGCTGTCGTCGTAAAAAACCCGAAATGCCGTACAGAGGTCTTTCTCGATCTTCTTTGCGATGTCCGGCATACCATCGCGATTCACGAGCGGGAAAATTGCCGCTTTGATGGGGGCAAGTTTCTGATGAAGTTTCAGAACAACACGCCTTTCCATCGTCCCCTCGGCAGTCGGCGCGTCTTCTTCGTTGTATGCATTCACCAGAAATGCCATGAATGATCTGCTTGCGCCTGCGGAGGTTTCGATGATGTACGGTATGAATTTTTCTTTCGTTTCTTCATCGAAGTATTTCAAACCCTTCCCCGAAAATTCCTCATGGCGCGATAAATCGTAATCGGTTCTGTTGTGAACTCCTTCGATTTCCCCCCAGCCGAAGGGGAAAAGGAATTCAATGTCGTATGCATCCTTTGCGTAGTGTGCGAGTTTGCCAGCTTCATGGCGATGCCATTGTAGTTTATCAGCTTTCATACCGAGGTCTACGAACCACTGCATGCGCTCATGCCGCCAGTACTCGAACCATTTTTCATCGGTACCCGGTTTGACGAAGTACTGCATCTCCATTTGCTCAAATTCTCTCGTGCGGAAGAGGAAATTTTTCGTATTGATTTCATTCCTGAACGCTTTTCCCACCTGCGCGATACCGAAGGGTAGTTTTTGCCGCGATGCAGACTGGATATTCTGAAAGTTCACGAAAATTCCCTGCGCGGTTTCAGGACGGAGGTAAACGGCAGCGCCGGAATCTTCCACAGGTCCCACGAACGTCTTGAACATCAGATTAAATTTTCGCGCGTCGGTGAATGTTCCTTTCAGGCCGCAGGCCGGACAATTCAGCACTTTGAGCATTTCGTTCTGGGAGGATTCCACCACCTTTGCAAATGCCTCGGTGATGACTTCATCCTTCTGCTGACCCTGAAATTTATCCGGATAAAGGTCCCGAAGAATGTCTTTCTGTTTTTTGACCGAAAGATCTTCAAAGAGTATATCGATACGGTAGCGCGATTTGCATTGTCGGCAGTCGACCATCGGATCGGTAAAGTTTTCCACGTGCCCCGATGCCTCCCATACGCGCGGATGCATGAGAATAGCCGCATCAATTCCTTCCACATCGTCGCGGTAGGTCATCGCTTTCCACCACTCATCCTTTATGTTACGGAGGAGCTCGACGCCGAGATTCCCGTAATCCCATGCGCCATTTAATCCTCCGTAAATTTCCGATGACTGGAATACAAATCCGCGCCGTTTGCTCAGGGAAACGATCTTGTCGAGAAGCTGTGAATCATTCGATGATGTGCTTTTTGCCATATTTTGTTGTACGTCAGTTAAAAAGTTTTTCTCTGTTATTGTTCATAACCGTTATTTTCGCTTATTCGTTCTCACTGCCGTCGGTGTTTGTTTTCTCATCGGTCTGAAGACGATCGAGTGAATGATGTGTTCCCCTATCCGCGTATGTATTGTAACGATGTTGGCCTTCGAATTTTCTGATCCGTACGCTTTTCCGCCAAACCGTTCAGCAAGAAGATTAAGCTTCTGATTGAAGAGGAGTGTGATGAATGTCGGTGGAATAAAAACTCTGTGCTCCCGCCGGCGTATGGTCGTACCCGGAATTGTGATATCGCGTTTGCGTATGTTCCGCGGTTCAACCGCAAAAAGCCGGTAGAGCGAGTCAATACCTCTGTCTATCGAATCAGCCAGCGAAGCGATTTCCTGATCTCCATTGGGGACGTGCTCCACCGGTGGTGTGGGCTTGAGGAGTATCAGGCCGATCACCCCGGCTGTAAGGACTACGATGGCAATAAGCCGGTAGAGTACTGATGGATTCAGCAAACTCTTCATTTTCCTGTAAATACCGGTTTTCGTTTCTCGAGGAAAGCTTTGGTGCCCTCACGGGAATCTTCGGTTGTGAGGCACTCCCTGAAAAGCTCAGTTTCAAATCGGATGCCCTCTTCGAGAGGTTTTTCGAAGTTTGCATTGAGCGCTCTCAGGGCAATCCTGATCGCAGAAGGTGATTTGGAGAGTATTACACGAGCCGTCGCTTCCACAACTCGGCTTAGTTCAGCCAGCGGTACGAGTTTCGTTACAAGCCCGATACGCAATGCTTCATGCGCATCGATCGTATTACCGGTGAGAATAAGCTCTGTTGCTTTCCCGATTCCGATGAGTCGTGCAAGCCGCTGTGTTCCACCATGCCCCGGAATTAAGCCAAGGCCGACCTCAGGCAGTCCGAACTGTGCATTTTCGGAGGCGATTCTGATATGACACGCTATAATAATTTCACATCCGCTTCCAAGCGCGTAACCATTGATTGCTGCAATGACAGGTTTTGGAAAATTCTGAATCTTGCTGAGAACTCTGTGTCCGACTTTAGCGTAATGAGTCCCTTTCTCGCCGTCGAATGTTGCCAATAATCCGATATCCGACCCTGCAACGAATGCCTTTTCACCTGCACCGGTTAAAATAATTATCCCGACAGAAGGATCTTTTTCAAATTCGATAAAAGCATGCTCGACTTCCCCGAGAACCTCAAAATTCACTGCATTGAGCTTTTCGGGTCTGTTAAAGGTCAGTGTCGCTATACTGTCTTTACGGTCGACAAGTATTGTCTGGTACGGCGGCATCATTCAGTCATCTATATCACTATGCAACTTCGACGCGGCTCTGGTCGCCAATCATGAATCTGTGAACAAGTGGTTTGCCCACTGCTTCTACGACCTCCACGTCGTTTCCAAGTATGCTCCCTTCGATGCGAAGCTTCACATCAGTTACTTTGCAGCCACGGAGGACGATGCTGTATTCGACTTCAGAATTTTTTATGTGTGTGTTGTTTCCGATCGATGTAAAGGGACCAATGTAACTATCTTCGATTATAGTATTCTTACCGATGATCGCCGGTCCGCGAATGACGCTGTTGATAACTTTCGAACCCTCATCAAGAATTACCTTTCCGACAACAGAAGATGCATCATCGACTGAACCGAGCTCTTTTGGTTCCATATTATCGAGTACGAGCCGGTTTGCTTCAAGGAGGTCGGATGGTTTACCGGTATCTTTCCACCAACCTGTGATCTCACTGTATCCGACCTTGTACTTTTTTTCGATCAGGTATGTATGTGCATCTGATATTTCAAGCTCTCCACGTTTACTTGGTTTAATTTTCTTGACTGCCTCGAAGATATGATGATCATAGATGTAAATTCCGGCTACCGCAAAATGACTTTTTGGTTTTGTCGGTTTTTCCTCTACTTTTACGATCCTACCGTTTTTTATTACTGGTACGCCAAACCGCTCGGGATCTTTTACCTTCGCAAGCGTCAGGAAGCAGTTGCAGTCGCTCTTTTCAAATTCATCTATGAAACGACGTATCCCGCCGACGACCATATTATCGCCGAGGTAAAAGACGAAGGAATCCTTTCCGATGAATTTTTCGGCTATTTTCACTACGTGTGCAAGTCCGGCAGGATTTTTCTGCGGGATGTACGTAATTTTCACGCCCCACCGTTTACCGTTGCCTATGGCGTCGGGTACTTCATTACTGCCCGCATTATGCACGATCCCGATCTGTTTGATTCCCGCGTCTACCGCCGCTTCTATGGCATAAAAGAGTATCGGTTTGTTCGCAATCGGTATGAGATGTTTGTTTTGTGTATGGGTGAGCGGTCTCAGGCGTGTGCCGCGTCCGCCGCTGGCTATCAGAGCTTTCACTTCGTGTCCTTTATCAATTTGGGAAAAGTGTGCGTTCGTATAAATTTTCTGAATGTACGAATTATTTCGGTAAATTTCTCGTGAGATATTTTACCATGGTCTCGGGCGATGCGTGCTGCTTCTATTCCGCCTATTGTATAGAGAGGAAGGAAGTGAGGGGCATGGCGCGCCAGCGCTTCAAGATGGAGATTGATGGTCTGCATGTCGCCGCGGATGATGGGACCTGTGAGCGCTGAGGAGGGAGATGTCTTTATTACATTTTCCATCGTAGTGCTCATCAAAGGACCGAAAACTTCCGTCCATGGTACGGGGAGCTGCATCTTTTGAGAAAGTTCGGATATTGTGTTAAGGAACATCGTCAGGTAGTTCGACGCAAAAACACAAGTTGTATGATAAAGAGACTTCAGTTCCTTCGGAATGATGATGGGTTTGCCGCCGAGGTCCTGTACGATTTTCTCCACCTGCATAACCGTATTAGGATCTGCCTCTATACCGTAGTATATTCCCCGTAAATGAGCGAGGTGCTTCGTGGGATTCTGGAGATGCGGGAAAGTTTGGATCGGATGCATTGACCCTATGCGGGCGCCTTTCTTCCGGACGGGATCCAGAACTGAAGCGGTGTGAACGCCTGAGCAGTGAAGCACAAGCATGCTTTTCACATGCGGTTTTTTTTGTTTGGAAAGTTCTGCCGCAACTATTCCTATCTCATCGTCGTTGACAGTCAGGAAAAGTATTTCAGTCTGGGGGGAAATATCGGCTGCAACAACTCCAACTTTGGTACACTTCACTGCCTTCGCCAGTGCCAGTGCGGAGGATCCGTTCCGGTCGACGATGCTGGCAATCCTGTATCCCTTGATGTGGAGGGCTTTCGCAAGTGTCGAACCTAGAACACCTGTACCAATAAATGACACTCTTGGAATTCGCGCCGGCATCTTCAACGGACACCGGATGGATAAGAACCAGACTGCATCTTTTTTATTGCAGTAATGTCTGGTGGAACGATAAACCGCGATGTACCATAACTTTCCTGTTGAAAAGAAAAATCCATAATTATCGTAAAGAATCGTTGCACTGTACGACGGATTAGTTTTTGCTATATGCGACCGCTGATACGTATCCAACTACCGCGCTTCGGTCGCCTGTGACATCGCCTGAGTTGCATTGGTGTAGGATCTTAACATCTGTGGCGCCGAGTTTTTCCGATGCGGCGAGAGCTATGACAGCCGGACCTCCGCCGCACGCTTCCGCTCTCTGGCTCTGGATATCCGACATCAGCCTGGCGTGATTGAATTCGGCAAGATCGGCGATGATGATCTTGTCAAGCTTGTCGGCTTCTTCCGCTGTGTGGTAGTGAGACAGGTCGGTGGATGCTATCATGACGACGTCTGTATCCCTCAGAGCGGATGCGAGTTTCTCGCTCAGGTGGCGGCAAAATTCGGGTCGCTGATCGCCGACGGTAATCGGTACAATCGCGAATTGGCCGAGTACAACCTGAAGGAAGGGAAGCTGGACTTCGATTGCATGTTCCGCTCGGTGACCGCGGTCTGATCTTATTATGACACTGTCCTTTTCTGCAAGCCGATCACTCAATTTCTGATCGATGGGAATATCTCCGAGCGGTGTCCTGAAAGCATCACCCTGATAGATCGAGATCCCGGCAAAATACTCACGGTGGCTTGGTGATATCAGTACGACCGTCGATACGGGATTTTTTTTAAGCAGTTTGTAGGCATGAGCTGCGGTTAATCCGGAATAGAGATAGCCGGCGTGAGGTACGATGAGTGACCATATCCTGCCCGAAAGGGGAGTATCCGGAACCATCGACAGGAATTTATCGATTTCTTCCCGCAATTCATGCGGATCGGATGTGTAAAACATTCCGGCAACCGCCGGTTTTCGGACGATTTTCATTTTTTTGGTTCTTCGCTGAAAATTTCGGCCGTGAAGCAGAATATCTTGGCGCCCGGATCTTTCCATGCCGTCGATGGGAGCCCTGCTTTCCGTGCGGTCTGATTGAGGAAGGTCTCCCGGTCCCAACCGTGTTCTGTCGCCACCTGCGGAAGTAGAAGACCCCGGTTGTATCCGAGATGGATCATAAGCCCATGCTTACCAATTTCAATATCGTTAATATCGCGAATAAGTTTTAGCGGGGTGAGAACAGAAATTTCGATTTGAAGCTCGGGTATCTCTTCTTTTGTGACGGGATTGAATCGATAATCCTGCAGTGCAGCTTTCTCGGCTGCTTCCTGAACGGTTTCGACGAGAGACCCGACCGCCTCTAAGTAACCGATGCAGCCTCTCAGCTGACCCCCCATGTGGAGTGTAACAAATGCGCCGCATGGTTCCCGGAGCGCTGCCGGTACCTTTTCAAAAATCTCTCTCGTTTGTCCGCCGACGGCTTTTTCGATAGAATTCCGTGCGACTGAAAGGAGATATTTCTTTTCGCTTTCGGAAAACATCGCTGATGCATTCCTCTTAATTTCTTTTCGGTAACTTACGGAAATTATCAACCAGATTCAAGATTTGACTATCAAATACGTCTTTGGTACATTCACACAGGTGATGAAATTGAAAAACATTTTGCGTCTAAATGAATAAAACACCGCTCATGGTAAGCATTTCCGGCGTTCGCGGGATCGTAGGTCAGAGTCTCACGCAGGATGTTATAGTGAGGTACGCAGCCGCATTTGCTGAATATTGCGGGCGAGGGAAGATCGTCATTGGCCGGGATGGGCGCATTACGGGCAAGAGCATCGGAAATATCCTGTCGTCCACACTCATATCGATGGGTTGTGACGTGATCGCCCTGGGAGTCGCTCCCACACCCACGATCGCACTCGCGGTTGAATGCTATGGCGCCTCGGGTGGTATTGCCGTTACAGCGAGTCATAATCCTGCCGAATGGAATGGTCTGAAATTTATTGCGGGAAGCGGCATGTTTTTAAATGAGAAGGAGAATCAACGACTCTGGAAGATTGCAGATTCTGCCTCCTTCACTTATGCATCATGGGATAAACTAGGGACTCACACGGCGGACGACGCCTTCTTACGGCGTCACATTGATGGAGTTCTGTCGTTGCCTGCCATCCAGCCGGAGCTGATACGAGCGAGGCGCTTTCGCGTAGCTGCAGATTGCATAAATGCCTCCGGCAGTGTGATTGTCCCGCAGATTCTCCGTGAACTTGGTTGTGATGTTATCGGCATCAACACGGATATGACCGGAATTTTCTCCAGAACACCCGAACCTGTTCCTGAAAACCTTGGTCCTCTCTGTGCATGCGTTCGTGAAAACGGCGCCGATTTTGGAATTGCCGTTGATCCCGATGCTGACCGTCTCGTTGTCGTTACCGAGAAAGGGGAACCGCTGGGCGAGGAGTACACAATCACCACCGCTGTCAAAATTATTCTTGAAAAGGAAAAGAAAAAAGAGCCTGTTGTTGTTGTTAATCTTTCGACGACACGCGCCGTGGATGACATTGCAAGCAGAACCGGTGCACGCGTTGTCCGTACTCCGGTCGGCGAGATTAATGTTGCGGAAAAAATGAAGGAGCTTGGCGCGGTGATCGGTGGAGAGGGGAGCGGCGGTGTCATCCTTCCGATGCTCCATTATACGCGTGATGCGATTGTCGGCATTGGTCTTTTTTTGCAGCAGCTTGCAGAGTTTGATGGGACCTTGTCTCAGTTCAAGGAATCATTACCGCCCTATTCGATCGTCAAAGCAAAAATACGGATTGACTCGGTTGGCACGATAGATATTTTTGAACGATTGAAGGAGTTATATACGGATCGTGGTGCAATCAATACTGAGGATGGATTGAAGATTGATTTAAAGGATTCCTGGATCCATCTGAGGAAATCAAACACCGAGCCGATCATCAGGATCATCGCGGAAGCCGTATCGGAAGAGGAAGCAAAGAGATTAATACGGGAGGTCCAACAGAAGCTTACCTGACATCGACGAAATGCAGTGCGGGGGAGTGCCGCCGTTATCGTTTATCAGATCATCTGTGGATAATACGGGAGGAAGCATGTTTTCAGTTCTTGATCTTATCATACTTACACAATTGCCTTCAATAGGTTCGGCAAGGGTACGGGCTCTCGTATCGCATTTCGGAGATCCCTCTGCCGTATTACGAGCGTCAGTCCGTGATCTTGCCGGTGTCGAGGGCATCAGCAGGAAAATTGCTCAGACGATGACTCAATTTATTCGTAGCCACAAGTTCGATGCAGCAAAATCGTACGCGGAAAAACAGCTCTCGAGGATGAACCGTACAAATGGTCGTTTGCTGACGTACTGGGATCGCGATTTTCCCGATCTCATGAGGAAAATATATGATCCGCCGCCGTTTTTCTTCCTTCGCGGTGAACTGAAAGAGGCGGACGCCGATGCAGTTGCGATTGTCGGAACGCGGACACCGTCTTCCTACGGTGCGGCAATGGCCGAGAAATTTGCCCGGGAACTCGTTGAAACGGGTATCACGGTTGTGAGCGGACTCGCCCGCGGCGTCGATACGATTGCACACGGGACTGCATTAAAAGCCGGAGGCAGAACTCTTGCCGTAATCGGTTCCGGTTTGGATGTCTGTTATCCGCCGGAGAACAGACATCTCTTTGAAAACGTTTGCAAATGCGGCGCTGTCCTCAGTGAGTTTGAAATGGGAGCCAAACCGGACGCCGTCAATTTCCCCCGCCGGAACCGGATCATCAGCGGTCTCTCTCTTGGTGTTGTCATCATCGAGACCGACGTTACCGGAGGGGCGATGATCACCGCGAACACTGCGCTGGATCAGAACCGTGAAGTATTTGCCGTACCCGGAACCATAACATCGAAGCAGAGCCGCGGCTGTCATGCCCTTATTAAAAGCGGCAGGGCAAAACTTGTTGAAACGCTCGATGATGTGCTCGAGGAAATAATAACGAGAAACCGCCGTACCTCCGGAGGAAGAGGAGAAAGGGATTCGTTGAAGCCGCAGAACCTGAATCTGTTTGAAAGAACCATTTACGATTCGCTCGGAGCACAACCGGTTCAGATCGACGTTATTGCAGAGTGTGTCGGGATGCCGACCGCGGATGTTCTAGTTCACCTCCTTGGACTTGAATTCAAAAACTGCGTGAAACAATTACCCGGGAAAATGTTTATACGGCTTTGAGCGAATGATGCGTGTGCCGGTCTTCACAGATTATTTTTCTCTTTCAAAAAACTTTTGTATTATACATATGAGATGTTCAATATCGGTTACGTAATAGTGGAAGATGACATTGCCGGCGAACGCTTCGCTTGTGATCTCAATAGGTGCAGAGGAGGCTGCTGCACGCTCCATGGCGGACGCGGAGCGCCTCTGCTGGATGAGGAGCTTCCCGAAATCGATAAAACGTTTCCGCATGTTCGTCAGATTCTGTCGGATGAGCATCTTGAGATCATAAGACAGCACGGAATGGTAGAAGGATTTCCCGGCAGCTATGCGACGGTCTGCGTGGATCAGAGAGCGTGTGTTTTCGTGTACTACGATGACGACATCGCTCGGTGTGCATTCGAAAGAGCGTTTCTCATGGGGATCACTTCATGGCAGAAACCTCTTTCGTGTCATCTTTTTCCGATCAGGATTCGGAACGGTAATCTTGACCATCTGCACTACGAACGCATCCGCGAGTGCGCTGCCGGCAGGGAAAACGGAACGATCCTTAATATCTCTCTTGTCCGGTTTCTCAGGGATGCACTCACAAGAAAATATGGAGAGGACTGGTACAGCCAGGTCCTCTCTGAAGGTACGCGAATGAACAAATCAAAGGATCCGGTTGTTTAAGTAATTATATCATGTTGAATCTCTCTCAAAGACAAACGCTTCAGATGAAGCTGACCCCGCAGCAGGTGCAGTACCTTCAACTCCTGCAGCTTCCGGTGCTTGCACTGGAACAACGCATCACGGCGGAACTTGAGATGAATCCACTCCTAGAAGAAATTGATGAAGCGGATGTCGTTCAGGAAAAGGAGGATATAAAGACGGATATGACCACCGATGAGGCAGTAGGTGATAAAAAGGATGAATGGGAGAAGGAAAAATCATCGGGTGACGAGGGATATACGATAGAAGATTTCATGAACGATGACCTTGACGGTTACAAGGCTACGAGCAATTACTATCCCCAGGAAGACCGCGAAGAGCTTCCCCAGCCTTCTGAAGTCACATTGACTCAAAAATTACGTGATCAGATACACCTGCTCGACCTTACCGATGAAGAAAAGATCCTCAGCGAGGAGATTATCGGTAATATCGATGAAGACGGATACCTGCGGAGAGATCTCTCGCTGGTCGTACAGGATTTGAACCTTTCGCAGAACCTCATGCTGAATACGGAGCAGGCTGAGGAGGTTCTGAAAAAAATCCAGCACCTTGATCCACCTGGTATCGCGTCCCGGACATTGCAGGAATCCCTGATCGTACAACTTGAAGTCGGTGAATACGATCCGGTTCTCGCTGAACTTGCGTTGAAGTTACTCAGGGAATATTTTACCGACTTTAGTATGAAGCACTACGAGGAGCTGACAAAAAACCTCGGAATCACCGTCGAACAGCTCAAGTCGGTCATGGAATTGATTCAGAAGTTGAATCCGAAACCCGGTGAAGGGCAGTTCACGGCACAGCAGAATTATATTGTCCCGGATTTTACCGTCGAATCAGATAATGGGGATTTTATTATCACACTAAACGACCGAAACGTTCCGCCTCTTCGCATCAACAGACGCTACAAGGAACTCATGTCCCGACGTTCAAAGAACGGCGTTGCGGAGGGTGTCAAGGATTTCATCCGTAAGCGCTTTGAATCGGCGAAGTGGTTCATCGCATCAATCAATCAGCGGCGCGAAACGATGATGAAGGTGATGCGTGCGATCGTTGAGAAGCAGAGGCAGTTTTTCGAAACGGGCGAAAATTTACGGCCGATGATCTACAAGGACATCGCCGAAGTGATCGGCATGGATATTTCCACTATCAGCAGGGTCGTAAACGGAAAATACGTGCAAACTGAGTACGGTGTTTTTGAACTGCGTCACTTCTTCAGCGATAAGCTGACGACATCAACGGGTGAAGAGGTGTCCAATAAAGAGGTAAAGAAAATAATTAGGGAGATCATTGAAAAGGAAGACCCCCGGCATCCGATGAGCGATGACAAAATCGCCGAACAGCTGAATGCCACGGGTCTCAATATCGCCCGGCGAACGGTTGCGAAGTACAGAGAATCGATGAAGATACCTGTCGCCCGATTACGACGGAAAATATAAACTCATACTCACAACTTTTAAAATATCCCATGGAACAACGTCTGCATGCGACAACGGTGATTGGTCTGACCCGCGGAGGGAAGACCGTCATCGGAAGCGACGGTCAGGTGACTGTTGGAACCTCGATCATGAAACAACACGCGAAGAAAGTCCGGAAGCTGTACAATGATACAGTCCTGGCAGGATTTGCCGGCGCGGCTGCCGATGCGTTCACCCTCTTTGAACGGTTTGAGGATCGCCTCCAGCAATATAATGGAAATCTCCTTCGGGCAGCGGTGGAATTGGCAAAACAGTGGCGCACCGATAAGTACCTCAGACAGCTCGAGGCGCAGCTGGCTGTTCTTAACAGGGAACAGGCTCTTATCATAAGCGGAACAGGTGAGATCGTCGAACCCGATGATGGCATCGTCGCCATCGGTTCGGGTGGTAATTACGCCCTCGCCGCGGCAAGGATGCTGGTTACACACACGAACCTCTCTGCCCATGAAATTGTCCGTTACTCGCTGGAAGCTGCCGCCGAAATCTGCATCTACACGAATAAATCCATCAACATCGAAGAACTCACATGACTGTCGAATTTCAAAAAAAATTAAAGAATGAATTAAAACCGAAGGACATTGTCCGGGAACTGGATAAGTACATCATCGGACAGCAGGCAGCGAAAAAATCCGTCGCTATCGCGATCCGGAACCGCTGGCGGAGGCTGCAAACACCCCCAAATCTGCGCGAAGAAATAATGCCGAATAATATCATCATGATCGGGCCCACAGGCGTCGGAAAAACTGAAATTGCCCGGCGACTGGCAAAGCTGGTCGATGCTCCGTTCATCAAAGTAGAAGCATCAAAATTCACGGAAGTGGGATATGTCGGCAGAGATGTCGATTCCATGATCAGAGACCTGACCGAGTTTGCCATGAATATGCTCAAGGGAGAGAAAGCCGCTGAAGTTCATGGTAAAGCAGTGGCGCTTGCTGAAGACCGGCTCCTCGATGTCCTCGTTCCGCCGGTGCGTCGGCACCGTACAAACGAACTCACCCCGGCGCCGGAGGATAATCAGGAAGACGATAATCGCGCGACACGGGAAAAATTCAGGGAGAAGCTGCGGAACGGTCAGATGGAGAGCAGAAACATCGAACTCGACGTTACGAGCAGTCAGTCACCCGCTATGCAGGTCTTCGGACCGCTCAACGTTGAGGAAATGGGATTAAATATTCAGGAGATCTTCAGTAATGTCCTCCCGAAAAAAACAAAAAAACGAAAAGTGACAATAGCCGAAGCGCGGGAACTTCTTATTCAGGAAGAGACGGACAAGCTGCTCGACACCGAATCAATCGTGAAGGAGACGATATCACGCGTTGAAAACACGGGAATCGTCTTCATAGATGAGATCGACAAAATAGCTGGCGAACGCGGTCATACCGGAGGCCCCGACGTTTCCCGCGAGGGAGTTCAGCGTGACTTACTGCCGATCGTGGAGGGTACTACGGTTCTGACGAAGTACGGTACGGTGCGCACAGACCATATCCTATTCATAGCATCGGGTGCATTCCATGTTTCGAAACCATCCGACCTGATCCCTGAACTGCAGGGGAGGTTCCCTATCCGTGTTGAATTGGGGAGTCTTTCGGAAGATGATTTTATAAAAATTCTTACAATCCCGCAGAACGCACTCATTAAGCAGTACATTGCGCTTCTTCAAACGGAGGGAGTAACTCTGGATTTCTCGGAAGGCGGGATAAAGGAAATTGCGCGCACTGCGGCAGAGGTGAACGAGCAGGTTGAAAACATCGGAGCCCGTCGGTTACATACCATAATGACGACACTTCTCGAGGATATTCTTTTCGAAGCTCCGGATACATATGCCGGCAAAACTATTCGCATCTCCCGCGAAATGGTAACTTCCACCCTCGATCACATAGTAAAAAATAAGGATCTCAGCCGTTACATTCTCTGAGATTCCTCCCATCAGTGCACTTTATCGCCGGTAATCGGCGGCTGGAATCCGAAACCGCCGTGCGAGGACTCGCCGTGAATTTTTATCTCACCGAATGTTTTTTCAAACTTATCGATATTATCTTTTAATGCATTGAGGAGGAGTTTTGCATGCTGGGGAGTTGTGATGATGCGTGCATGTACCTTCGCTTTCGGTACGCCCGGTAATATTCTTGTGAAATCAATGACGAATTCTGCGGGGGAGTGGGTGATGATCGCCAGATTTGAATAAATTCCCTCTGCTTCTTTCTCGCCTAATTCGATGTTGATTTGCTGGGGTGGTTGGTTCGGAGCTGCCATTGTTCGTACCCTTTTCTGAATGTAAAAAAAAGCCCTCCATGGTTCATGGAGGGCATGAAATTGTAACGTAAATCTACTTCTTCCGCAGGGAATCGGCTTTCTCAAGCGCCTCTTTTGCTTCATTTAGCATGTTGGCATTTGCATATGCAGAGGCAAGGAGATCGTACGCATTTGAATCGTCCGGCTTTACCTCTGTAAGTCTTTTTAAGTATTCACTCGCTTTCTTGAATTTATCAATATACTTCTTTTCATCTATTTTCTTTATATCACCTGTCTGTGTCTCACTTTTTATGTTCGCCCCAAGACGAAGGTAAGCAATACCGATATTTTGTAGCGCTATATCAAAGTTTGGATCAATTTTTAGTGCCTCATCAAAATAAATAATGGCACTATCTAGGTTTTTATCTTCTAAATAAATAACCCCGAGATTATAGGGATATTCTCTCTTATCAGGATAATTTTTTATTCCTTCAAATAGAGGTGATTTTGCTTCACTACCACGCCCTTGTTGTAAATAAATAGCTACTTCTCTATTTAGTAAATCAGCTTTTATCGTATCAGAGAATATTTCACTCTTTCTTGCTTCTCTAATTATATAAATGGTTTTATCGTAATTCTCTTTAGCATCTTGCTTATTACCCTGTTCATCAGAACTCTGAGCAACAATGAGGTGAGCATCGATTAGAGTAAGGTAGATGTTTGGCGACTGCCGATGTTTGAGCGCTTCAGTCAGTGTTGCTATTTCCTCGTTATACAGTCCGTGTGCGCGCTGAGCTATCGCGAGGTTCTGGTATGTGATTGCACTATCCGGGTTTACCTGCAGAGCAATTTTGTAATTATCCATAGCAGTCATCCTGTACATCGCTGCACTGTCTGCGGATACCGATAAACTCTTGTTAAAATTTGCGACACCGAGATTGAGGCACTGGCCCCAGATATACTTCTTGGATTGGGTAATTTTTTCTGCAAATTCATTTGTGTTCTTCAGTGATTGTTCAAATGCCGGCACAGCTTCTTTGTATTTACCTTCTGATGTGAACGTATGGCCCAGGAGCCACCATGCTTCACCGTTTGTCGGATTCTTTTCAACTTCTTTAAGGAGTGACCGCTCTGCCGATGCCCAGTCGGTCCGGGAAATGTACAATTTTGCACTTGTCATTTCCGATGATGCACACTGAAATCCTGTGATCATAAGATAGCCGATTATAAGCGCTAAAATAGCCAGAAACGCATAATTTTTCATTAAAATCTCCTTGATTGAAACTTTTAAATGTGGGAAAAATTCCTACAAATATACGGAACGGCAGGTAAAGATACAAACAAACAAAAAATATCGGCTTCGGACGGTCGAGGCTGCCCTAGGTTGTTATCATATAAGACGAATGTTAGAAATGTATATCCTAAGGATGCTTTACTTAATTGGTTCCGGCGTGGTGAGTATGAGTTTTCCATCATTACTCACTTTTACCCAGTATCCATATTTTGGATATAACGAATCGGTTGCCAGATATTCCTGGTCATATCCAAAGATGTCGGAGATGATTATAGCGGGCGGATCTTGAACAATATTTGTTATACTTGCAGGGAGTGATAATGCACCTATCAGATTCCAGCCGGTAAAAACATCGACTGTGTCCGTAAATACCGAATCGCCATCGAATGCCAACATTTCTGGCGAGTTAAATTTTAACCAATAACCAAACCCAACATGCAAACTTTCCTCCTGTATATATGCGCCGTTGTATGTGAATGCATCCGAAACTGCCGTCGGGTAGAGGACCGCTGTCCGTGCATCGGGAACATTGTATGGAAGTGATATAAGATTCCATCCTGCGATGAAATCTGGATTGAACACAATTGTAAACGGTAACGCACTCGAATCTGCCATCGTCGATGATGATACATCTATTATTTTTACACGTGCTTCCGTCGTTCCGACGTGAGGCACGCTCCATTGATATGATCCCTGCGTCGCCTGTATACTGTCGGCGATAAGATCCCAGCTAGAACCGTTGTCGGTGGAATATTCCAATCGGACTAACGAGAGAAATTTCTCTAACCATACGATGGTTTCCGTATGACCGGCAGCCCAGATTTCACCGCCGTTGGGGATTGTCAGAGATAATGTAGGGATCCTGAAGAGTGGTCGCTCGTAAACACCGTTTCCGAATGTAGACGCCCGGAGTTTTCCGTTGTTTCGTGAAATAGTAAGATCGAGCACCATAGCAGGCGGTATACCAGTACTGTATTCTTCCCACACCGATCCGCCCGTTGATGAATGAAATACGCCTAAGTCAGTGCCGACATAAATATTTTCCGGCGATTCGGGATCTACTACGATCGCCTGATGAGGAAGGTCGGGTAGATTATTGCTAATGTCTGTCCATGATTGTGCAAGATCCTCAGTCATGAACACGTGCGGTGTTCCGTATCCGGAATATGTGAGGTACGCTTTGCGGCTGTTGACGGGATCGAATTCAATATCTGTCGGATACCGGTTCGGGAGACTGTCGGTACCGTTTAACCGATATGTTACGTTTGTCCAGGATAATCCGCCATTAATTGAGAGGAAAATTTCGAACAATGGGGTAGCGCCAAATGCTCCCGTACCCGTGCAGGCAATAACTGTATCATAGCTCGTGTATGACATCCCTATACATGCGATGTTGGTGCCGTTCAGTGTTGCTTCACCATTGGCAGAAAACCATAAATTTCCCCCTGTTGTCGTCTTGTATACGTTTTTACTCCCTGCATAGAGAATCTGCGTATTTGAGGGGGAAAGAACGAAGGGCGGTATGAAATTCGCGTTTGTTGATCCTGTGGGGAGTCCTGTTGTTATTCTGGTAGATGAAAGACCGCCGTTGATCGATTTATAAAGATTGAGCCACTGGTACTCAAAATACATAATGTTCGGATCTGTCGGATCAATCGCACACCAGCCGCCGTCTGCCCCGAAGATTTGATCCCATGTACCACTGCCTGTGTATTTTAAGGTGCCGTTGTCCTGAAGGCCTCCCAGACCGATGGTCGTATCGTCAAAAGCATTTGCGAAACCGGGATAAAACTGTGTGGTGACAAAACCGCCGTTACAATCGATGAATGATTCGCCGCCGTTTGTCGTTTTATATACGCCGCCGTCGGTACCGAAGTAAACAATTCTGGAATCTGACGGATGAAATGTAATCGCATGGTGATCGACGTGAACGCTGTAATCAATAATCGGAAGGTTGGTCCCGCCGTCAGTTGTTTTATGGATATAGAGTCCGGCGCAGTATATCGTATCGGGATTTTGCGGATGGGTGGCAATGACATTGTCGTACCATCCCTGCGATCCCATATAATTTTCTGTTGTTATGAGAGTCCAGATTGTTCCGTTGTCTGTTGTCCTGTAGAGCCCCAGCAACCCGCTTGATGCGGCATCGGCAATACCGGCATAAACCGTCGTAGGTGCTGAGGCTGATATACTCAGCGACGTCCGCCCGAAATTTGATGTCGGGAGTCCGCCTGCAAGTTTCGTCCATGTGAAACCTGCGTTGGTCGTCTTGTAAAGGCCCGGGACTGGTGAAGAGTTCAGATTGCCATGGGATGAAAAGAGTGTTGATGTGTCTGCCGGACTCATGATTACGTCCATTGCCATTATCGGAGTCGGTGTCTGAATCCATGACGTGCCGCCGTCTGTCGATTTGAAAACGCCTTCGCTCGTCGCTGCGAATAATGTTTGCGGATTTTGTGGATTGATAATAATTTTCTGAACCGCTGTGATTTCGGGGAAAGTCCATGTAAGACTTGTCTGATTCCATGCTGTTCCGCCGTCGGTTGATTTAAGCACTCCCATACCGTATGAAGCCCTTGCACCCGGTGTTCCGACGAGAGGCCGTCGGTAATGGCTTATTTCACCAGTGCCGATATATATGATGCTGGGATTTAACGGATCTAGTGCCACTGCACTGACCGATATTGTATTATATCCCGTGTTGATGTAAGTCCAGGCATTTGTTCCTTCGCCGGCTGTAATCGATTTCCACAAACCGCCGCTTGCAGATCCTGCCCAGATGATGTCTGGATCAGTTGGATCGATCGCGATGGCAAGAACGCGTCCGCCTATATTGGTGGGACCAAGGGAACTCCACGGCTCCGGGCTCAAGCCGGAAATTGAACGCTCTTTACGCATGCTGTATTTTAGATAACGCGAGGCTTTTTCGTATCCACCCTGTGGCAGTAATTCGAACGGCATCGCCCGTTGTGTATACCACCATTGGAATGCGTGCCATGCTCCGGATTGTTTCGGTTCAGTTGAATCCTGAGATTTGTTTTCTGCCGGCGGTGTACCGGAAAGAAAACAAAGGAGATAAAAGGCGCAGGATAAGAGGACGATTTTTATTATTGTTTTTGGTGCCATTATGATTTTATATCCATGTAAGTTCCTATATCAATATATTTTTAAGAGTAATAAAAGTCAATATCTCTTATTTTTGCATAATTCACCATTTTTTGGTACAATTAAGTAGAAAATGATAAAGTTTGAACATATGAGCCAGTTAAGACCAGGCAGCGAGAGAGAAGAAGAGGTTATAACTGAGGTAGCGATTCAGGAGCCGGCAAAGGTAATTCTCTTCAACGATGAAGTGCATACCTTCGATGAGGTTATAAATCAGATCATGAAGGCGACAGGCTGTACCCTAAAGAGGGCTGAGGAGTTCACATGGGAAGTACATCACATCGGGAAATCGGCGATCTTCGAAGGTGAATTTGTCAGATGTATGTCGGTGAGCGGCATTCTTGAAGAGATTGATTTAATGACTCAAATCGAGGTATGACATCCGCTTTATAAAAAACATACGCTCGGGTTGTATACTTGATGAAGCCCACTCAATGTGGGTTAATTATTTTTAAGAGGGTAGTAGACTAAGAAACCGAATTATGAAATCGAGTGAAATAAGAAACAGCTTCTTATAATTCTTCAAAGATCGCGGGCATACGATCGTACCCAGCGCCCCGGTCATACCGCACGACGATCCGTCTCTCCTCTTCACGAATGCAGGCATGAACCAGTTCAAGGATGTCTTTCTCGGAAAGGGGAAGCGTGGGTACGTCCGTGCGGCAGATTCCCAAAAATGTATCCGCGTAAGCGGGAAGCACAACGATCTTGAGGAAGTTGGTGTCGATACATACCACCACACGTTTTTCGAAATGCTCGGCAACTGGTCGTTCGGTGATTATTATAAAAAAGAAGCGATTGCATGGGCATGGGAACTCCTGACCAGAGTCTGGGGACTCGATAGAAAAAAACTCTACGCCACCGTTTATGAGTCAGACGATGAGTCGGAGATTCTCTGGAAAAAAGTTACAAACATTGATCCGAAACATGTTTTGCGTTTCGGTAAAAAAGATAATTTCTGGGAGATGGGGGAGACGGGCCCGTGCGGTCCCTGTTCAGAAATTCACATCGATCTCACGGAAAACTTATCGGGCGGTTCTCTCGTCAACCACGGTGATCACCGAGTCATGGAGATCTGGAATCTCGTGTTCATTCAGTACAACCGTGATGAAAACGGAAGGCTGACACAGCTTCCGGCGATGCATGTTGATACGGGAATGGGTTTCGAACGGATATGCGCAGTTCTACAGCAGAAAAAATCTAATTACGATACTGATGTTTTCACACCCATAATCGCCAGAGTATCAGATATAGCCGGAAAGGGCTATTCAAGGAAAATTGACGATCCCTCTGACATTGCGATGCGGGTGATTTCAGATCACGTCCGCATGCTCTCTTTTTCTATCGCGGACGGTGGTATTCCCTCCAACGAAGGGAGAGGATACGTCATGCGGCGGATTCTGCGCCGGGCGGCGCGGTTCGGGCGGACCCTCGGGATGCATGAACCATTCCTGCACACTATCGTTGATGCTGTTATCGAATCGATGGGTGACCACTACCCCGAAATCGCTGAACGGAAATCACATATCGAAAAAATAATCCGCGGAGAGGAAGAAAGTTTCAATCAGACACTCGACCGCGGACTGGAAATCTTCGGGTCGGTTGTGGAACGGATTGGTGATTCAAAAATATTTCCCGGCGAAGATGTATTTAAACTTTTTGATACATACGGATTCCCTCTGGATCTTACGGAAATGATGGCAACCGAAAGGGGATTAAAAGTTGACAGCGGAAGATTTAACCAACTCATGGAGGAGCAGCGGGACCGTGCGAGGAAAGCCAGTAAAAAATTTGATGCCGAACCGGAGATCGTTCATTCGCAGGATATACCACAACACTCTGAGTCCCGTTTCGTTGGATACGAAACTTTAGAAGTTGATACTGAAGTAATCACAGCGGCGAATGATCAGATAGTCCTGAAAGAAACGCCGTTCTATAGCGAATCCGGCGGCCAGATTTCAGATACGGGGGAAATTATCAGCGGCGGACAGAGTTTCAGCGTGACTGATGTTATCAAAGGGGCGGGAGGAATTATCCATAAAACCTCCGCACCTGTTTCGTTTCCGGCCTTTACGAAAGTGAAAGCAAGAGTCGACATTCCCCGCCGCAAGAATATAATGCGTAATCATACGGCTACGCACCTCCTTCATGAAGCGCTGCGCCAGGTTCTGGGTGACCATCTGCATCAGCAGGGATCGCTCGTTGCACCCGACAGACTGAGGTTCGACTTTAATCACTTTGAAAAAATAACTCCTGAGCAAATTAAAGCGATTGAAAAGCTCGTAAATGAAAAAATTGCGGAGCGAATTCCAGTGATGGCTCTCAACGATCCCGCTGAATGGCTTCCGATTGATGAAGCAAAGCGGCGCTATCCAAAATTGAAAATGTATTTTGGTGAAAAGTACGGAGAGAGAGTGCGGGTTGTTGAAGTAAAGAATTTTACGGCAGAATTATGCGGTGGAACTCATGTGCAGAATACAGGCGACATCGGTTTCTTCAAAATCGTCTCCGAGTCGGGAATTGCGAGCGGGATACGACGGATCGAGGCAGTGACCGGAGATGGAGCGCGTCAGTTAATTGAGGAAAGGATTGAACACGTCCGTGAACTTGACCGACAGATAGAAAACCTCCTCGGCGAGGAGAAGGAACTAGAAAAGCAGCTCGGACGCGCAAAACAAACAGACGCAAAACGAGAAATCGGTGTACACCCTTTCAGCATCTCTGCGGAAATTCTCAATGCAGCGGTGATGGAAGAAGTTGATGAAGCTGTCCGCACAAGAGAGGACGAGATTGAAAAAATATCCAAATCACTGAACGAGCTCCGAAAAGAGATTTCGCTTATCCGTGTCGAGGAAGCCGGAGGGGAACTCGATTCAATCGTCGCGAATGCCGTCGTCATCGGCAATAAGAAAATTGTCTCCGGCCGCATAAGTGTCGTAAATAATGAGGAACTCAAGAAAGTTGGAGATGCACTCAGGGCGAAGCTCACATCGGGCGTCGGTGTTCTGGGCGCGGTCATCGACGGCAAAGTCGCGCTCGTCTGTGTGGTCACGGATGACCTCCTGAAGGATAAAAAACTTCACGCAGGGACCATAGTCGGAGAAGTGGCGAAACGGCTGGGCGGCGGTGGTGGCGGACGTCCGCACCTTGCCACGGCAGGCGGCAGGGATATATCCCGGCTCGATGAAGTACTGAGCGGTGTACCTGCGATCATAGAGGGTATGATTAACAAGCAATAAAATAAAAACTATGCGAATGAGAAAAATGGCAAATTCACGTCGTACTGATGCCTCGCGTCGAAAGTACATTCGGCAACAATGTATCGAGAGCGCAAGGGTGAAACTGGGGATCATTGAGAAGTGTTCCCGGGACATTCAGAAAGCAACGGAAGTTATCAAGAAAGCATTCCGCGGTAAGAAGAAACTCCTGATATGCGGCAACGGAGGGAGTGCGGCGGATGCACAGCATATTGCAACGGAACTCGTGATCCGTATGACCAAGAAGAACCGACCTCCTTTGGCGGCGATCGCACTCACAACTGATACCTCCATGCTCACTGCCGGCGGTAACGATATCGGCTTCAAGTATGTTTTTTCCCGGCAGGTGGAAGCTCTCGGTCAGAAAGGGGATGTTCTCATAGCCATCAGCACGAGCGGTGCATCGGAAAATGTGATACGAGCGGCAGCAACAGCAAAAAAACTGGGGATGCATGTTGTGGGTTTTCTGGGGAAAAAAGGCGGGAAATTAAAAAGTCTGTCTGACGTCCCAGTCATCATTCCCTCCGATGATACGCAGAGAATCCAGGAGGGGCACATCACCATAGCGCACATTATCTGCGGCATTCTTGAAGATGAAATGTTCGGTTGATTCTTATATTCAATGTTGAAACCGCGCCGAAATGACTTCCTGATACCGACACTCACTGTCATAACTGACAGCATAGCGATCGAAGTGTCGTTTCTATTTTCGTACTGGCTGAGATTCCGTACGAATGCGCTTGATTTCCTTCCTCTTACGGAAGCGCAACCTTCCCTTGAGGGATACATCTATGGTTCCTTCGTTGTAATCCCGATCTGGCTGATACTCTTTCAATCCCGCAGGATGTACGGTGCGAGGCGTAACGTGGCTCTCGTTGACGAGTTCTTCGCGATTATCAAAGTTGTCACACTCGGCATGCTCGTCGTTATGAGCGCTGCATTTTTCTATCGGGAATTTTCATACTCGCGGATTGTTTTCGGACTTCTCTGGTTAACAACTATTCTAACGATATTCATAGGCCGCGCATTCGTTCTCTGGATTGAGAAAAAACTCTATGTACGCGGGCGGGAGATGAGAAACGCCGCTATCATCGGGAGTAATTCAACCGCAGAGCGGATATACATCACACTACGTAACCAGCCACTACTCGGATACAAGATCGTCGGTTACTGTTCTGATGAACGTGTTTTGGAATCAAGTGAATTGTCCGGGGCGACGTATTTGGGATCATACTCCGAAGCACCGGACGTACTTCTGAAGGAACGGATTGAATTGGCGCTCGTCTCTCTGAATCTTGATGAGCATCCAAAACTCTACAAACTCCTCCAGCAGTGCGAGGGGTTGACCATAGAATTCATGATGGTCCCTGATATGGTGGAAGTGATGACCGGAGGGATGAAAGTAAAAGAAATCGAAGGTATTCCGTTTATAAAACTTAAGCATCTTCCGATCACGACATGGGGTCGTATTGTGAAGCGGCTCTTCGATATTCTCATTTCCGGACTTCTGCTTCTTATATTATCTCCCAT
>Ga0315277_10001370_pt1 | contig 35597 bp, 24 predicted proteins | sample YL17G05_15_MG_FD_203695 | JGI IMG/M metagenome (GOLD analysis project Ga0315277, IMG submission 203695) | Sediment microbial communities from Yellowstone Lake, YNP, Wyoming, USA - YL17G05_15 | ecosystem: Environmental > Aquatic > Freshwater > Lake > Sediment | place: USA: Wyoming | collected...
TCTTTACATCGGACAATTCCATACGCAGCATGCGTATTTCTTCGGAATCACCAGCCTCGTTCATTTTGGGAATCGTTCCGACGATTGCATTCTCCCCGGACGCAATGGTCCCCAGGTCGGTCGTTTTGGAGTCAAGCTGCAACGCCGTCCCGCCAACCGCCTTCGACGCCGAAGAGCCATTCTTGCCTCCCAAACCGCTGCACCCAATACCCGAAACCAACAATACAATAGTTACTGTCCAAATACTTCTTTTCATAACTTCAATTCCCCTGCCTTAAGATCGTTCAATACAATATTTCAGCATTTCAGGCCATCATGAACTAATGCACACCCATACTTTTGTACTCATCCACTTCCCCCTCTTTACGCTCTGCGAACTGCGATCGCGCCGGGTATGCCCGCTTTGAAGCACCGCCCGAGCCAACTCCGAATGATGACTGATTCTGAGCCGCTGTTCTATACTCAATATCTCTGAGAAGGTATCGCCGAGCTTTTTACTTTATTATGGATTTCAGAACGGGGTCAAGAAAGAGCTTCTTGTCTGTGAAAAACTTATGAAGGTAATCGTAGAAGTAAAAATTGGTTAATTTCAGCCTACCGTCCTTCGGGTCACGCACAATATCTTCAAATTTGACAGCCCCGTTATCCTTCTTGTAGAACACAAAATAGAAGGGGTCTGCATCCAACACAAAAGCAATCTTTCGTCCACCATTCGTTATGTCTTTGCGATACCATCCGAGGTAGTTTGGATCAGTCTTGTCAAGCCACGTCAGGTACTTCTCCCGGCTCCGTTCGGTATAGAATTGCGCGAAAGCTTCAGGAGACCCATCCCTCAAAGTATGATACGCTTTCTGGTAAATACCCAGTACCTTATCGTTTGGGTCAACCGTATCCTTGAAAATGTCAATGTCGTCATATCTACTCCCATTGAACTGAACATACACAGGATTCGCTCCGCCGGAACCGAAAATGGGAATTTCATAATCAAATGTGCCGTTTTCTATGGGACGATACTTTTCCGGAGATTTGGCATTTTGGTCCATTATATCTCTAAATAAGGCTATAAGAGGATCGGGTTGCCCATGAATTGGGTTCCACGCAAATCTGTTATTAGAATCAGTCTCAAACCAGAGTAATGTACGAAATGGAGTTGGGCTCACCGATGTTGCAGAGTCCATGCCCCATACAAAAAGCCCTCCATTACCAAGAATGAACTGATTACTAAGATAAAGGTTCTTGAAATCCTCTCCAAGAACAGCAGAGTTAAGTAATCTGGCGTGCCCCCCCATCATCTGCGTGACGTCTCTTTCATGGGTAGCAGCTTCCTCTGCGGTCATAGAGGATTTCCGGAATGACAATTGCATGCACGCTTGCAGATTCTTTTCACGTATAGCTAAAGCAAGTTGTTGGAAAACAGCCTCTCGCGAGTCAGAGTATTTCGAGATAAATTCAGGAAATAACAGATTGTACTCTTTCGATCTGCACTTGAAATAGAGTGAAGTCTGGACATACGAGCCGTGGTCTATCCGTACCGGAGCCGGGAAACTCTTAAATGCGATGCTTTCCTTCTTGCCTGATGCCGAGCCGGCCCGCACAGAACCCAACAGACAAATCACCAGGCAGAAGCATCTATATTGCCTCGACATTCCAATTCTACCTTTTCCACAGTCTCTGCAAAACATGCTGTTACTCCTTAATTGTAATTAGCAACAAGTGCTAAATCATCGCAATTAATACTGCTAACATCAAGGATAAATCGGGTACGAAGCTTGAAACCCAATCGTATCTCCTATCTTCAGTTTGCCGGTGAACACTATGTTGCCGAGGTCGATATCTCCATATAATCCCTCATCACATGACGTCTTGGAGTTATATCCGGCGGAACCGCTAATATTGACACTTACTATGGCTTCAGCGGTAATGCTGAAACAGTTTTCATGCTCTCCCCAAGCTGTCTCATAACAGACATCTACTTCAAATTTGGGCCCAATGCCGACATCAACATCACATTCTAGCGACGCATACAAGCATTCTTCATCATCACAATCGTCCCATCTCTTGCCACCTTTGCCAGTTACAGAGAAACCACCGACCACCCTAAGTCCGGCGTCGATGGTCACGTCTGCTCGCAAAACACCCCATATTTCAAACTCCTCCTCAATCGGAGGTGGGCCCCAAATGGGTATGTCGTCGATATCTGCCGAGAGAGTAACGCCCACCTCTCGCCAACGTTCACCGTCTTCGGAAAGTGTCTCGTTGTCACAGCAGTCCTTCTTCTCGGATGAATAGAATCCGTAGGCTTCACTTAGAGTGATATCCACGCCAGGGATCTTGTTTACTGCGTCTTGGATCTTTTCTTTCCAACCCGGCGGTAACTCAAAAGTTATCGCGGTGTCCCACTCTGACCAGTCCTCGAGCGCAACACATGTTCCGGCACCATTGCAGCATTGATTCCCAGTACATATCGATTCACACGAACCATCAATGCACTCTCTGCATTTATCGGCATCGCACACCTCGCACACGCCATCCTCACAACACTTGCCAGCGGGGCACGAGCTTACGCAGACGCCATCATCACAGCACTTGTCAGTGGGGCACGAACTTTCGCACACGCCATCATCACAACACTTGCCAGGGGGACACGAGCTTACGCATGTGTCGTCAGAGCAGCACTCGCCAGCGGAACATGAGCTTACGCATGCCCCGTTTTCACATTTTATGCATTCTCCGCTATAGAAGCATACAATACAAGAGCCCTCGAAGCAAGTCTCACAATCCGCGGACTCGCACTGATAAACACATACACCGGCCTCACTCGCCTCGAGGCCTTCGATCCAAAACTGGTACGGCCAGGTCATCCCGCTGCCGAAACTGATCGGATAAGAGAGCGTAAACGGCGTCCCCGTCTTCTGCGGATTATCCCAAAGCTTGATCTTGTCCGCATCGCCGTCAATTAGGTAGAGGACCATATAATGGCCGCTGCCTATCGGCAAATTCGGCGGCTGCACCCGGTTAAGCACCAGCCTCTTGAGGCCCCCCACCGCAACAAACCCGCCCACCGTCTCCTCCTCATTATCTGAGACCCCGTCCATATCCATATCCACCTCCACTATCGTCACGCTAACAAGGTCAGGATTGTACCCCGCTCCGGGATATGAGCCATACTGATTAGGAGGATTCGTCGTTGAATACCAAAGCCGCAATCCGTTTTCCCCGCTCAGAAACCCGCAACTCATATACCCTTCAATCCACATAGTGCTGGGCGGACTGCTGACATGCCACCTCTTGTAATACTTCAGGTTAGGCTCCTCACCATTAGGTATCAAGAGATTGCCCGCACCCTTATGCGGATCGCTCCAGACCTTAATCGGCGTAGGCGCACGCAGCTCCAGATACCCCCCCAAGTTAGCGGGCGAACAGCCAATCGTAACAGCCACAAGGTCGTCCTCGCTCGCATCCCCCGGATCGGAAAATCCGGAACAAGTCCTCTTTCAAGCATCACCCGATGGGCAATTCTTTGCAGGATAGAGCGGTGTTGTCTGTCGTCTGTATCCGTCATATATGTCTCCATTTCTGGAACGGGAGTATAGAGCAAACGCAATCCGGGCGTCAAGTAGGCGGTGGGTGGGTGGAGTTGAGACGCGGCGCAGCGTACCAGCATTTAATCGCGAAATAGTTCGCCAAATGGGAACTTGCACCGACCGGCTCGCGTTGGTATACTCGGCATCATGCCACTTTCATGGAATGAGATTCGCCACCGCTCCATTGTCTTTAGCAAAGACTGGAGTGGCGTTACCCGCGAAGCCGCCGAACGCCAAACCTTCTGGAATGAGTTTTTCAACGTCTTCGGCGTCCGCCGGCGCACGGTCGCCACCTTCGAGGAGCCGGTCAGAAAGCTTACCGGCGATTGGGGCTTCATCGATCTGTTCTGGCCGGGCCGCCTGCTCGTGGAACACAAGTCCGCCGGCGAGGATTTGGGAAAGGCGCACGCGCAAGGCATGGCCTACATCCGCGGCCTCAAGGATACCGGGCGCGACCGCGAGATTCCCCGCTGGCTGATCGTCTCGGATTTCGCCCGCATCGCCCTCCACGATCTTGAACCAGAACAAGACCCCGGCGCGCCTCTATCCAACCGTCTGCCGCCGAGCGTCGAATTCCCGCTGGCCGACTTTCACAAATTCATTCGCCATTTTGCCTTCATCGCCGGCTACACCCAACATCGGTTCGATCCCGAAGACCCCGCGAACCTCGAAGCCACGCAACTCATGTGTGATCTGCACGACGCCTTGGAAATGGGTGGCTATACCGGGCACGAACTCAAACGCTTTCTTGTCCGCATCCTCTTCTGCCTCTTTGCCGAGGACAATGGCATCTTCGCCCCGAAAGCTTTTGAATTGTTTCTCCGCGACCGCACTGCCGACGACGGGTCCGACCTCGGCGTCCGGCTGGAGCAACTCTTTCACGTCCTCAACACCGATCCCGCGCAACGCCAGCACAATCTCGACGAAGAAACCAATCAATTCCCCTACGTCAACGGCGACCTCTTCGCCGAGCGCCTCGAATTTGCCGAGTTCAACGCCGACATGCGCAACGGCCTGCTCGCCTGCTGCGGCTTCCGCTGGGAGACGATCTCCCCAGCCGTGTTCGGCTCGCTCTTCCAAGCCGTTATGGATAGCAAGGAACGCCGGCAGATCGGCGCGCACTACACGGCGGAAAAGAACATCCTCAAACTCATCCGCTCCCTGTTCCTCGACGAACTCCGCGCCGAGTTTGAGTGCATAAAGGCCGACCGCTCGACCCGCCGTACCGCGCGACTGCAGGAGTTTCACGACAAGCTGGCCAAGCTCCGTTTCCTCGATCCCGCCTGCGGCTGCGGCAACTTCCTCGTCCTCACCTACCGCGAACTCCGTAAGCTGGAACTCGAAGTCCTTGTAGAGCTTCAAGGCGGCCAGCGCGAAATGTCGCTCGACGACGCGAACCGGCTCTCCAAGCTCGACGTCCACCAGTTTTACGGCATCGAGATCGAGGAATTCCCCGCCCGCATCGCTGAGGTCGCACTGTGGTTGACCGACCACCAGGCCAACGTCGCGCTTTCGCAGGAGTTCTCTCAACTCGTGCTCCGCCTCCCGCTCCGCGCCTCGCCGCACATCGTTGTCGGCAACGCGCTCCGCATGGACTGGCACGAAGTCATCCCACCCAGCGAGTGCTCGTACATCCTCGGCAACCCGCCGTTTGTCGGGAAACAATTCATGACTGCCGAACAGAAGGCGGACATGGACATCGTGTGCGGCGAAGTCAAAGGCAGTGGCGTGCTGGATTACGTTACCGGCTGGTATTTCAAGGCAGCGGAGTATGTGAAGGGCACCGGCATCCGCTGCGCGTTCGTTTCGACCAATTCCATCAGCCAGGGCGAACAGCCCGGCATCCTGTGGGGCGAACTATATGGCCGGCATCACATGAAAATTCATTTTGCCCACCGCACGTTCGCGTGGGAAAGCGAAGCGCGTGGCAAGGCGCACGTCCACGTTGTCATCATTGGCTTCGGCGCGTTCGACACCAGTGGCAAGCGCATCTATGATCACGGAGACGACGGCGAGAAAGCCACGGTGAGCACCGCTGGCAACATCAGCCCCTACCTTATCGAAGGTTCAGATGTCGCCATTACGTCGCGCAGCACACCCGTCTGCCAAGTGCCGGAGTGCACGTACGGCAACAAGCCGACTGACGGCGGCCACCTCATCATTGAAGAGGAAGACCGCAGAGAATTCCTGAAAGAGAATCCAGAAGCCAAGAAGTTCATCCGTCCGCTGCTATGCGCCGAAGAATACCTCCACTCAATTCCACGTTGGTGTCTCTGGCTCGTTGGCGCGTCGCCATCAGAAATTCGCTCCATTACGGGAATCAAGAAGCGCGTCGAGGCAGTTCGCGATTTCCGTCTTGCCAGCAAGAAGGGATCGACGCGCGAAATGGCAAACCAGCCGACAGTGTTCGCCGAAATCAGACAGCCGAAATCGCGGTTCATGGTAGTGCCGCAACACACATCCCAACTACGCCGGTATGTTCCGTTCGGGTACTTCCCTCCAAATCACATTGTCCACAACAGTTGCTCGGCGATACCCGACGCCACGCTTTATCATTTCGGTGTCCTTTCGTCTGAGACACACATGGCTTGGGTCAGAACAGTCTGCGGTCGCATCAAGTCCGACTATCGCTATTCGACGAATCTCGTTTACAACAACTTTCCATGGCCTGCGGCGGGGACGGACAAGCAGCGGGCGGCGGTGGAAGCGACGGCGCAGGCGGTGTTGGACGCGCGGGCGCAGTACCCGACCTCGACGCTGGCCGACCTGTACGATCCGTTGATGATGCCCGCCCCGCTGCTGAAAGCGCATCAAGCCCTCGACCGCGCCGTGGATCGCTGCTACCGGCCCGACCCGTTCCCCAGCGAGCGCCACCGCGTCGAATACCTGTTCGCCCTCTACGAAAAGATCACCGCCCCGCTGGTGGCGTCGGCAAAGCCGAAGAGGAAGGGGCGGTAACGGCCCGACGAGGGTGAGCCGATCCTACCGACGGCTTACCAGTCGCCCGTTGTACGGGCGGTCGGGTGACAACCTTGTGGAAAAGGTAAGCTACGACGAAAAGAAGAAATTGGTCCATATAAACGCCGGCCGACATTTCGGCCCTATCAACAAAAACATCTGGGAGTACCAAATAGGCGGTTATCAGGTAATGGCAAAGTGGCTCAACGACCGAAAAGGTCGGCGTCTCGCGCTGGATGAGATCAAGCACTATTGCCAAATTGCAGCCGCGATAAGACACACAATCGCCGCCCAGAAAAAAATTGATGAAATCTACACGGGTATCGAAAAGCAGTGTATCGCCATTCAAACAGCACGGTAATTCTGTTCCGGCATCCTGCTTCGTCTCGTCATACGACGAAAAATTTTCGCACGGCCACAAATTTGCCTTGACTTGTTTCGCCCTGCTGTTAAAATACAATCTCTCCGGGATCGAGTCGGGATGCGTCGGCAGCGCCGAATCCCGTCCACAGCCTCGAGATCCCAAGTTCGCGTGCAGAAACCTCTGTGGCAGCTTGGCACTATAATAAACCTGTCTCAGGGTCGAAATGCAGGCCCCGGGAATTGATGATACGCTTTTAGTGAAAGGAAAACCATGGCTGTTAAGATCAGAATGACCAGGATGGGAAGGCGGCACAGGCCGTTCTACAGAATAAATGCCATCGATTCGAGAGCGCCGCGCGACGGCAAGATACTCGAAAAGCTCGGCCACTACGACCCACTGGTCAAAGACCCCGAAAAACAGCTCGTCCTCAACACCGAACGAGTCAAGTACTGGCTCGACAAAGGCGCCATACCCAGCGATTCCGTCTCCGAGATGCTCCTGCGCCTCGGAGTTAAGCATAAATACGCCGAGCAGAAGACCGCTCGCAGAGACAAAGCAAGAAAAGTGGCAAAGGCTAAAGGCCTGTTCTTCACGAAGACCGAACGCCTCGCCGCAGAGAAGGCCGCCGAGAAAGCCGCCCAAGCCGAGCAAGAAAAAGCAAAGGCGGCGGAAGCTCAAGCCAAGACCATGCAGACCGAGGCCAAGTCCGAACAGCAAAATCCCGCAGACAAACCCGAACCTGCGAACGAGGGAAAGAAAGAGTGATGCGCATCGACGTGCTCACCTTATTTCCCGAAATGTTCGAGTCGCCCCTGAGTTGTTCTATCCTCAAGAGGGCTCAGGATGCCGGCTTAGTTGACATCGTTCTCACGAACATTCGAGACTTTGCACCGGATAGCTACCGTAAAGTGGACGACAAACCCTACGGCGGCGGGCCGGGAATGGTCATGATGCCCGGGCCGGTCTTCGACTGCCTCGAACACGTCAAGAAATTGTCGCCCCTGAAACCGCACACCGTCCTGCTCACCCCCCAGGGCCAAAGATTCGACCAGGCAAAAGCCGTCGAGCTTAGCAAACAAGCTCGCCTAATCCTGATTGCCGGAAAGTACGAAGGCTTCGACGAGAGGATACGCATCGGACTCGACGCCGAGCAAATCTCCATCGGAGACTACGTCCTCAACGGCGGCGAGCTCGCCGCTATGGTCGTCATCGACGCCGTCGTGCGGCTCCTGCCCGGAGCGCTCGGAGACCAGGACTCATCCGTCCACGATTCATTCAGCGATTCCAATGAGGGCGGGCTCGAATACCCGCAATACACGCGCCCGGAGACCTTCCGAGGGATGAAGGTCCCCGATGTACTCTTATCAGGCCACCACGCCGAAATTCAAAAATGGAGAAGACAACAGACACTCGAACGAACTAAGAGATACCGACCTGATCTGTTAAAATCCATATACCCAAAGGAGAATATAAAGTGAACCCAAAAGAAAAAGAACAACCCCCCCCCGCGAAACCCCCCCAGAAACCCAAGAACGCCCCGTCCGGACCCAAGGTCCTCGGACCCGTCCACGACCTCGAAGCGCACGTCCACCCAGAGTGGTGGCGACAGATATTTAATGCGATCTACCTCAAAACCGACGGCGACGTCGTTGATGACCCCGAGCTGACGGCCAAAGAAGTCGATATGTTCTCCGCCGCACTCGACTTGAAGCCACAGGACAAAATCCTCGACCTCTGCTGCGGACAGGGAAGAGACTGCCTCGAGCTGGCAAGAAGAGGATTCAATAATGTCGAGGGACTCGACCGCTCGCACTACCTCATCCAGAAGGCAAAAGCGCAGGCCAAGAAAGAAACCCTCAGCGTCAAATTCAGAGAGGGGGACGCAAGGAAGCTGCCCTATCCCCCCGATACCTTCGACGCCGTGATGCTCCTCGGAAACAGCTTCGGATACTTCGAGACCGTCGAGGACGATATGCGAATCCTAAAGGAAATCTTCCGCGTCCTAAAGCCCTGGGGAAAAGCACTCTTCGACGCCGCCGACGGAGAATACCTCAGGAAAAAATTCCAGCCCAGGTCCTGGGAGTGGATAGACAAGAATTACTTCGTCTGCAGGGAAAGGTCCCTCTCCTACGATAAGCAGAGACTCATTTCGCGCGAGGTCGTCACGCACGTCGAAAAGGGCGTCGTCGCCGACCAGTTCTACGCCGAAAGACTCTACACAAGCAAGAGCATAACGGAGCTCATCGAAAAAGCCGGTTTCAACGACGTAACCATCCACAGCCAGATCTCCAGCGATTCCAAACGCAATCAGGACCTCGGAATGATGGAGAAAAGGATTATTATCACCTCCGTCGTCAGAAAAGACTGGACGCCGCGAAAGCCGAAAAAGGAGTTCAAAAACGTAGTCGTGGTCTTCGGCGACCCGACCAAACCCGACCCCTTGAAGCCGCTCTCCATCTTCGACGATGATGACTTCTACACTATCGACGAGCTCAAGGACGCCCTGCGACAGATCGACGGCTATCACTACACTTATCTCAACAACCACGACATCCTTTTCAGCGACCTGGTCAAGATCGGCCCCAAAACCGACCTTGTCCTCAATCTTTGCGATGAAGGCTACACCAACGACCCCAAAAAAGAGCTCCACGTCCCGGCAATGCTCGAAGTCTGCGGCTTGCCGTACACCGGGGGCGGACCCCAGTGCCTCGCCTTCTGCTACGATAAATCCCTCGTACGAGGAATTGCAAAGGAAATGGGCATCCCCGTCGCCGACGCCTTCTTCATCAAGGCGGAAGACAGCACTTTCGAGCTGCCCTTCGGCTTCCCCGTCATTGTCAAGCCGAACTTCGGCGACTCCAGTTTCGGAATCACCCAGCGATGCGTCGCTTACTCCATCGAGCAGCTCGTCAACGCCATCTCCGAAATAAGGGAGAAATTCGGGTATGAAAAACCTATTCTCGTTGAGGAGTTCCTTCCCGGCAAAGACTTCACCGTCGGCATAATAGGCAACCCCCCCGAATCATACACGACCCTGCCGATCATCCAGGAGGACTACTCGGCTCTGCCCCCGGACCTGCCTAAGATATGTGGATATGAGGCCAAGTGGATGCCCGATTCGCCCTATTGGAGCATCAAGTCTATTCCCGCCGACCTATCCGAAGAGACCGAAAAATTCGTACTCGAATGTTGCCTCAGGCTGTTCGAAAGACTCGATTGCAGAGACTATGCGCGTTTTGATTGGAGGATCGATTCACAGGGAAATCCCAGAATCCTCGAGGTCAACCCGAACCCAGGCTGGTGCTGGGATGGACACCTCGCAAAAATGGCCAACATCGCAGGCATATCATACCCCGAATTGCTGGGCGCAATACTCCACGCCGCCGAAGAACGGCTCCATCTCCCAGCCCCGGCGGCCAAGAGTAATGGGGTACTGCCCAAGCGAGAGCTGCTGCAGGTTGCAGCACAATGAAACTCGTAACCTTCTCGCAAGGCCAATCCAGTCGTCCCGGCATCCTGGCGGGCGACCGCGTTATCGACATTGTATCCGCCTGGCCCGGCTCCGACCCGCCCCGCAGCGTGAAGGAGATTCTCGAACGCGGCCACTCCTGCCTTTCTGCGCTCGCCGAAATCGCGGAGTCGGCGGATACCTCGATACCGCTAAGCTGCGTCAGGTTGCTCGCCCCTATCCAGCGCCCGGGTAAAATCCTCGGCCTCGCCGGCAACTACGCCGAGCACATAATAGAAGCGGGCCTAAAGCTCGGACTCTCCGATTCGCCCGCAACGACAACCGTCCCCCGCCCCTTCCTCATGCCCCCAACGGCCATCATAGGCCCGGGCGACGAAATCACCTGGCCCGAATACAGCCAAACGATAGACTACGAGATCGAGCTGGCCGTCGTCATCGGCCGCACCGCAAAAAGTATCTCCGCCGCCCAGGCGCCCGCCGTTATAGCCGGCTATACCATCGCCAACGACGTCTCCGCTCGCACCGTCACCTTCAAGAAAAACCGGGCCGTCCGCCCCTGGGACGAATTCTACGACTGGCTCAACGGAAAGTGGGCCGACGGCTTCTGCCCGATGGGGCCGTATCTGCTCACCGCCGACGAAATACCCGACGTCCAGAACCTCAACCTCAGATTGACCGTCAACGGCAAAGAGCGGCAAAACGCCAACACCTCTCAAATGATCCACCCCGTCGCCGAAATCGTTTCGTTCCTGAGCCACCTGATGACCCTCGAACCGGGCGACGTCATCGCCACCGGAACCCCCTCCGGCGTCGGACTGGCAACCGGAAAATACCTCAAGGCCGGCGACCGAATCGACGCAACAATCCAATACCTCGGTACCCTCACAAACACCCTCGGCCATAAACCAAAAAAATTCTACTACCCATTACCCCCGCCAGATCGCCTGTAATGTCGAAGACCCCTTAGGGGGCAACGCCCCCACGTGGGTCAACGACATACTTATGCTCGACTACCAAGCGATCGGCTGTTGATTTCTCATAGATGTGGTTGCCAAGCGGAGTGAAGTAATGCACCGCAGACCTTCAATTCTCCCTTTCTTTCCTTTTAATACTGTTGTACCCTTATCCCCTTCTTATGAAACTCAGCGTTCAGGGCGTTGACCAGCTTGTACGGCTCCGACGAGCTCGACTCGAGTATCACGACCGGATCGTGCTTTCCCAACGTAAGCGTCGTAATCTTATATTCGGCCCCGGCCGCATCTTTTGTCTTCATGTAGATCGCAGTGGCCAGCGTTCTGTCGTTGTCCGTGGAGGATGTTCCCCCCTCGCCGTAATACGGATACCGTGTGCTGTTCTCGCCGACCTGCTCCTTGTAGCTCAGATCGTGAAGCACCTGCCGACACGCGTCATTGAATGCCTCGCTGGACCCCGTGTACGTCATGTGCTGCGACCCGTATTGCGTCACCTTACAATTCGCAGCCTCCCCGCACCCTCCCACCAACGCCATCGCCGCAAGACAAACCATCAACTGCACTGCCGTTCTCATGAGACAATCTCCTTATTCAAATCCGAATTCTTCACAATGGCCCTGCAAGAAGAATGCCTGCTCGCCGCCGTAGTACTCGACTAAATCGGACCCTGCGACCGCTTCAGGGTACCCCGATTCGCCTCCACTGTCAAATAGTATTGTCGGCAGTGCGTCGGTTATGTCGAAGACCCCTTAGGGGGCAAAGACATATTTTCGTTCGGTCTGCCTGGACTCTTTATAGACACGATTACCGAATGGATCGTACTTGACTTCGATGAAGTTATCGCCCGGCCATTCGGCCTTTCTGAGCTTGTTATCCCAGTTGAAGGTATGAAATTGACTTTTCCTCCGCCGCGACTATAATTGGCAATTCATGAAGTCCGACGTGAAACGAGCAAAACTAATGACCTTCTTTCTGGCTACGCGGCCTAAACACTTGGTTGCCGCGGCCGCACCCGTCATTGTCGGCTCGTGCCTCGGTTATGCAACCATCGGCTCGTTCAGTCTTTTGCTCTTCGCCCTGGCCCTGCCGGCGATAATTCTCCTCCAGGCCGGGGCCAATATGGCCAACGATTACTTCGACCACGTCTCAGGAAATGACTGGGCCAATAAGAATCCCACGCCGTTCTCCGGCGGCAGCCGATTCATTCAGCAGGGCCTCCTTTCGCCACGGGCAATGCTCCTCGCCTCCCTCGCCGCCTTAGCCTTAGGCTGCACGCTTGGAGTCGTCATCCTCATATTGACGAGGAGCCTGTTTATTCTCGTCCTCGGTCTGCTCGGCGTGCTGGGGGGCTTCTTCTACACCGCCAATCCTATCAAGCTCGGCTACCGCACGGTCGGCGAGTTTGTGATTTTCCTGCTCTTCGGCCTGTTGCCCGTATATGGCGCGTACTACCTGCAAACACAAAGGATTGATGCCGCCGCCCTCGTGCCCGGCATTCTGGTCGGAATTCTGATCTTCCTCATCATTCTCGTAAACGAATTCCCCGATGTCGCCGCCGATGCCGCCGTCAAAAAGAAAACCCTTGTCGTCGTCTTCGGCGTCTCGGCCTCGGCCTGGATTTACCGAGCTGCACTGATCGCAAGCTTCGTAATCGCAATCGCCGCCGCCGCCCTCTATCGCCCGATGTTCTACGCCGGCCTGCTCTACCTGCTTACGCTGCCCGCAGCCGTCGGCGTCCTCAAGGCCCTCAACACAGACGACCTCGCCAAGCCGGGCCAATACAAGGCCAGCCAAATCACCGTCCTTGTGCACACAATCGGCTCGCTGACCCTCGCCGCAGGTTTCATCATCTCCGGCCTGTCCGCCCGCCCCGCCTAACAATCCTCACCCAATCCGTGAATCACGACTGGGTAGGGCTGGCTCTGCCCACCATCTCTATTGTATCAGCCTGATTATCGCCTCGAGGTCGTTGGGCGCTTCTATGGGCGGGTTGCTAAACCGGCCTTGTTTATCTTTGTGATAGCCGACGGTGAGGTTGGCATCTTTTAGCGGATGGCCCGTCAGTACACAGGCGACTGTCTCGTCGGCGGCAATCACGCCTTCGGCCCTTAGATGCCTCAAGCCCGCTACGGTTGCCGCCGAGGCCGGCTCGCAGCCGAGGCCGTCTCTGCCGATGACGGCCTTTGCGTCGCAAATCTCCTCGTCGCTCACCGCACGGACGACGCCGTCGCATATATCAATGGCGCGGAGGCACTTCTTCAAATTGACAGGCCGCGAAATCTCTATCGCAGAAGCGCACGTATGCGGCGAGAAATTGCGGGCCGTCAGGTCGGCGTAGTAATTGTCGATAATCCCCTGATCGACTCGCCCGCCGTTCCAGACGAGCTTCTTATTGTTGACCAAGTCGTTCAGGGTATCGGCGCCGGTGGCATTGATAATCGCCATCCGCGGTATCCGGTCTATCAGGCCCAGCTCCTTAAGCTCGCCGAATGCCTTGCCGAACGCGCTGGAGTTGCCGAGATTTCCGCCCGGCACGACGATCCAGTCCGGCACGCGCCAGCCCAACTGCTCGATTATGCGATACATTATGGTCTTCTGGCCTTCGAGCCGGAATGGGTTCAGCGAGTTGAGCAGGTACAGGCCCAATCTTACGCAAACATCCTGAACTTGTTTCATGCAATCGTCGAAGTCGCCCTGAATCTGGATCGTCTGCGCACCGTAGTCCATCGCCTGGCTGAGCTTGCCGAAGGCGATTCTGCCCGACCCGATGAAAACCGTGCACTTGAGCCCGCAGCTATGGGCATAAAGAGCAACCGATGCCGACGTATTGCCCGTCGATGCGCAGGCGCTGGATTTTGCGCCGACCATCTTGGCGTGGCTGAACGCCCCCGCCATCCCGTTATCCTTGAACGAGCCGGATGGATTCAGCCCTTCATACTGTAAGTACAGCCGGCCAGGCCGCATATCCGCATATTCGCCGACCGCGTCGTTGCGCTGGAGGATGGTCTGGCCCTCCCCGATAGTCACCTTGAATTTATCGTCGCAGAAATTGAGCAGCTCTCGGAATCGCCAGACGCCGGAGAAATTCAGCGGGTTGTCTCTTTTGGCCCACCGTGCGGCAAAGTCGCTCAATTTCTTTGGAAATTCGATCTTGTCCCAGTTATAGCGAACATCCAGCAAACTGCCGCACTTGGGGCACTTAAATCCGCCCGTTACGGACGCACAATCAAGCTCGGTCCCGCAATCTGGGTTTATGCACTTCTGGTAAGCCGTAGCAGTCATATTCTCGTATCTCGTACTTCGTATCTGGTCGTTCGATTCGCGATTCACAAGCGGCGAATCTACATATCGGCCCTTCCGGCACGACGCTGCAATTATAGAGAATAAATGGGGCCAGGGGTAGAGAAAGTGGATGATTGCATCGTATTGAGTATCGCGGATTGCGTGGGATCCGGCTTCGCCCCGCCACAGGCGGGCTTCGGCGCGACAAGTTCCAGCTTCGCCAGAGGCTTCGCCGGGATGAATTGGGTTTGTTTGGGTTTGTTTTTTCGAGTGGAGCGGGGGCGGTTTTTGTTCGTAATTCTTTGTGGCAAAAGAGTTTGCGGCGGTTCTGGGTTTTCGGAAATTGGGTTTGTTTTGCATAATTGACTTGTAGCCACGAAGACGCAAAGGCGCGAAGGGTTAAAGAGCACAAAAGTACAAGCGGGAAACGGGGCAAAATGGGCAGGTTTGGCCTTTCAGAGGGCTGAGAAAGTAACCACGAAGGAACACGAATAGGCACGAATTCAAATAAGGATTGAGAATTGAGTATCATTATTCACCTCCTTCCGATAGGTGAGATATTCGATATTCAGTTTGATAAGTATTATATCATATTGAGAGTTCAATGTCAAGTGAATTATTGCCACAGAGATCACATCCCTAAGGGACAGGGAGGACACAGAGAAAAGTCAGAAAGATTTATCGGCGAGATCGCGGAGACCGCCGAGGAAGCTCGGGGTATTGAAATCCGCCTACGGCGGGGTCGGTCTATCCCACTGATCCCAAAAGGGAATATCATCACCCCCCAGCCGAAGCCAGATAAGAGGCGCGGCGGAATTGGAGCCGGATCATCGCAATTTTTACTTCGACGACCGGAGGATGGAAAGATCAAGAACCTGTCGGCGCGGGGGCCACGAAGTGCGAAGCTGTTTCGCTATTGAGTCGAGAAGAATCTGAGGCACAAGATTTGGGGGAGATGTAGGGGAGGCCTTTGATTACCTTTTGGTTGGAATGTCCGCGTAGGTGGCTTAGTTGTCAAATCTGTACACGTCGTCAGAGTCTTGTATTTCGGGATGCTTTTTAAGGTACGCGATGCCCTTATCGGTTAAAAGGGCTTGGCCATCCTTGGGGGTCCAACTTACAAGGCCCGGCTTTAGAAGTTCAGCGAATCCCTGCATGAAAATACCATATTCGTCGACATGAGGTAAAATTCGGAAGCTCCATCGGCGAGCGAAATCGTCCTTAAAGTGGTACGTTTGACGTTGCCAAAGTGTTGCCAAAATTCTCTTTGCTTCGTTTGACAGCTCAGTAGGTATTTCGCTGGCTTCTGAAGGTCCTGGGGAAGGTGGCTTGCTTGTTTTACTAAACCGGAAAATTCCGTGTCGTCCCTCATACTCAGTGAAGCGCCCAATCAAATCTCTAAGCTCCTTGCGGAACACAAGCAAGACAATCAAGACAACGCCAGGCCAAGCGACATAGTGAATGATCTGAACGAATTGTTCTAAAAATAGCTTTGTCCATTCCATGGTGGATGTCTCCTCTGGATTCGCTTAGAAAGAATAAGAACATTCACGCGTTTCGTAGAGCCCGCTTCATGTTTCTTGTTTCTCGAGATCGTTGGCATATACTTTCTCGCTCGGTCTGAAAAGTCACTACACGCAACCAACAAGTCTACTTGTTTCTCGCTTTCATTGAACGTTTTTCTTGTCCCACATACTGATATGCGAACAGATGCGCCAAAACCGGCACGGTCGAAATCTTTGAATCTCTGGGTTTAGGGTATCAGGGTTTGGGCTATTTGTCAGGTATTTTTTGAGAAAAGAAAAAGATTCGGGTTCCATCAATCCTTCTTTTGGTAATACAGGATAAGGGAGCCCGGAGATTCTGGGATTTGGACTTTGAAATCGGCCAATTCTCCGCCTTTTACAAGCTGGCGTTTCTCTGATCCCTCGAAAGAGACTTCATAGGCGGAATCGGGATTGAGGCCCTTTAGTTGGACGGCCTTTTCCGGCTCGGCGTTTTTTCCCCGGCGGAAAAGGATCGCTATTCCACTATTCATATCCTTGCGGTGGAACTGGTAGCCGAACCAGAGATTGTTGTCCGGCTTGTGGGGGAAGAGCGGATAAAAATCGCCCAGCATAAAAGGCCGGACCTTTTTATACACCGCCACCGTTTGTTTGATTGCATCCTCCTGATCCGGCACAGTTATATTGGGGACGAGGATGTTGCCTGGCGTCATGGCGCTACGAAAGGCGTAAGAAGGCTCCAGGCCGAAGGCCGCACAGCCGTGCAGCGGCACCCACCGGAACAAGCCGGCGTTTTGGAGCTGTTCGGCATCGCCTTGATGGCCGAAACACTGCATATCGCTGTGCCAAAGCGGCAAGCCGTACCGGCAGCTTTCAATATCGATGCGCCGCCCTCCGCTGGCACAATTATCAATAATCAGGCCGGGATGACGATTCTGAAGGTCCTCCCACATTGCATACAAACCCATGATATACCCGATCTCGACTATTCCCTGGCGGTCCGGCGGCTCATTCTGCCGCCAGAATTCCAATGGCTCGATATTATAATCCCATCGCAGCCAGTCCAGTTGTGCAGCACTAACCTGGACGTCGATATAATCGGTCAGCCATTTCCGCGCCGCGGGGTCGTGCAGGGCGTAAAGCTGCTTCTGGCCGTTTCGCGCGAGAAGGAATTCGGGATGCTCGTTGAAGATGCGGGTATCCGGCTGGACCCGCTCCGGCTCGAACCAGAGCAGATACCCCAGCCCGGCCGCATGAGCGGCGTCGCCGATGGGCTTGAGGCCGCGCGGATACTTGGCCAAATCCGGCTCCCACGTGCCCGTCCCGCCCGGAAATCCTCCGGGATACCACTGCTGCGGGTCCATATCCGACCAGAATACTTCGACTCCGCATCGGCCATAAAACGGCATAATACGGATATGGGGCCCTTCATAGGAACCATCCGGATCGGCCTCGGCGACGCTCGCGCAAATGGGCGGCGGAACCAGCTCGCCGTTACGCCGGGGAAAAACATGGGACAACATAAACTGTCGCAACAGATTGTTCCCCGTTAAGGGGTCGCCGCCTTTCCATTCGAGGGTAACAATCTTAGGAACTCGAATCTTTTCGCCGGGATGCAGCTTGAGATGTGCGGTTTGCAGCCCGGCTCGAATCGCTAATGAACCATCGGCATTTCGCTCGAATTCCGCCTGCCACTGGCCGGACCAGCCGATGGCGATTACCATGCCGCCCTCTTTTCCCTGCACATTGAAAAATGGCAGATACGGATCGGAAGAACGACCGGCCCGCGGACTGAAAACGATCTTTTCGCCCGGCAGCAGGCTCTTGCTCTGGGGCGCAAAACTATCGGCGCTATTGTGGTCGCCCAGCGCAAAGTGCAGGACGAAGGCGTCCGCCGCCGAACCGGCGAAACGGATATCCAGACTCCGAATCCCATCGATGATTTTGGTATCCTCCCTGCCGTCATTTTCAAACCAGATGAGCCACTCCCTTGCGGAGAGATACGGATAGTCAATTACCTCGCACTTTACCAACAGAGGGGTCTGCGGGTCGTTATAGGTAATGATCCGTTGCAGGCGTTTTTCATCCAGCCGCTTTTGCTCCTCGGTAATGGCCCAGCCGGCTCGTATAACCTCGAAGGGCTGTTCCGCATACCGGAAGGAAAAGGACGGCTGATCCTCCTTTTGGTCCGTAACCGAGTCGTTAGCGCCGCCGGCAATTATCTGAAAGACCAGCAAAAAGCACAAGGCAGAAACGATTCGGAAAATGGCGGCACGCTTCATACTACTACCTCCAATCGCGAATGAAAACAGTGATTCGGACTTGGAGAGATTTTATCACAAAAACGGCGCGCCCACTATGAGAATTTCTATGTAGGAAACTTGCCCGTTTACATTGGGCAGAAATGACGGAAGCTAAAGCACCATCAAAGATGGGCTGTCGCGAGAAGGGACTCCATTGCCCAAACCGCACCGAGTTGATATAATTATTATCCTGATAATAATCCAGGAAATCCATAACAGGAGCAGACGAATTTCACTTTTCAGCCGAAACAAGCACCTTGCAGACGTATTTCGCTCGATGAAATACCGCAATTTTCGTCTGTTCTTCTATGGTCAAAGCATCTCACTAATTGGCACGTGGATGCAGAGAGTAGCAATGAGTTGGCTGGTTTATCGCCTAAGCAATTCTGCCGCTATACTCGGCATCGTCGCCTTTTCAGGGCAGATACCCACTTTTCTTCTGACCGCATTCGGCGGGGTTGCCGCCGACAGATACAACAGACGCCGCTTGCTCCTGGCAACACAAATCCTTGCAACGATCCAGGCGGCAATATTGGCGACGCTCGTACTGAGCGGCGTCATTGCAGTCTGGCATCTTATAATACTCAGCATTGCATTAGGCATCATTGACGCTTTCGATATGCCCACTCGCCAGTCATTTGTCATCGACATGATCGACAACCGGGAGGATCTGGGCAACGCTATTGCACTGAACTCATCAATGGTCAACGTCGCAAGGTTGGTCGGCCCTTCTATTGCCGGCCTGCTTATCGGCACCGTCGGCGAAGGGCTGTGCTTCACCATAAACGCCGCGAGCTATCTTGTCGTCATCACAACCTTGGCGATGATGTCAGTCACACAGCAAAAAAACGCTGGCAAGGCCACTGTCTGGCAACAGCTCAAAGGCGGCTTCAGTTACGTACTCGGCTTTGCCCCCGTCAAATACTTAATCGCACTTTTGGCACTGCTAAGCCTGACCGGAATGCCCTACGTAGTCCTCATGCCCATCTTCGCCAGGGATATCCTCCACGGCAGCTCACGCACCTTCGGCTTTCTAATGGCCGCCTCCGGCGTCGGCGCGCTGACAGGTGCGATCTATCTTGCCCGGAGAAAAACGGTGCTCGGTCTGGGAAAGGTGATAGTGATATCAAGCTTCCTTTTCGGTGTCGGCCTTATTGGGTTTTCATTATCGACAGCAACATGGCTTTCGATGCTTTGTCTGCTGCTTGCCGGCCTGGGAATGATACTGCAATTAGCCTCCAGCAATACGATCTTGCAGACGATAGTCGAAGACGATATGCGTGGACGGGTTATGAGCCTCTACGCAATGGCATTCGTGGGATCGGTTCCGTTCGGCAGCCTCGTTGCCGGCTATTTGGCAGGCAGAATCGGCGCTGCTCACACACTGATGATCGGCGGGGCTTGTTGTCTTATCGGCTCGCTTTTATTCTCCAGAAAGCTGCCGGCATTACGCAAGCAGGTTCACCCAATATACCTCCGCAAGGGCATCATCCCCGCGATCTCCAAGGGCCTGTAGGCCGCTGCGGAATCACGGAATCAGTTTGGCGGCACTGCGGTGTTGATTTTTTTGATTAAGGGCGGGAGGTCGGAGATTTGACTTATTCTCTTGGCGGCGGGGGGCAGTTTCTTTCCGGAATTGGTGTGGGCATCCTTCAATACCGCGATCATACCGGCTCTTATGGCGGGGTTTATGTCCTTATCGATGCGGTCTCCGACATACAATATATTTTGCGGGGCGTGGCCGATCCTCTCGGCGGCGATTTTGAAAATGCGAATATCGGGTTTGCGAAAGGGGAATTGGTAGGAATACAGCCGGACATCGAAGAGATCGAGTATCCCCAGTTGCTCCAGATGTTTTTCGAGGGCGCAGCGGTGGACGAAGGTATTCGAGACAATTCCGAGCTTGAGGCCGGAGTTTTTCAACGCGGCCAGAGTCTCTTTGACCTGCGGCTCGGTGCGGCCGATCTTGGTCAAAGGCTCATACCATAGCCACGTCAGATGCTCCCACTGCTTATCGGCGAGCTTAATGCCTCTTTTTGTCCCGGCCTTCTTGAGAAGTTCCAGCGAATCGAAATCGCGCCGCTTCAAGGCTGATAACCAGCGGCAGATGCGCAAGCTCACAAGGCTCCTCAAGGCATACCATTTGAATCCGCCGACCGGCTGGCCCAGGCTCCTGAGATAATCGTAGGAGGCCCTGGCCCCCGCCGCAAAAATCTCTCTCGGCCTGATTCCGTCGAAAGTCACAAGGGTATCGCCCAGGTCGAACAGGACGGCTTTGATCGGCCCTTTGGACGCAGTATTCTCGGTCGCGTTCAAACGTGAATTCTCCTCTTACTTCCTTAGCGGCGGCACATCGTTGCCGAACGCTTCCAACGCCCACTTTATCATCTCGTCATCGGAAATCGTAGAGACCCTGTCGGCGGCGTACTCGGCGTCGATCCTGTCCTTAATCTTGATAATCCGGCGGTCGTGCTTGGGGATTTCAATCTCGTAGCGCGACTCGACCCAGTGCTTAATGCCCGCGGCGCCGGTCTTATCGGTAATCGCCACCCCGATCGGGCGATTCAGCAGTTTCTCCGTGTCAAAACAGTTGTAAATCTCCTCGTTCTTGAGCAGGCCGTCGGCGTGGACGCCGGCGCGCGTAACGTTGAAATCCCTTCCGACCAGAGGGTAGTTCGCAGGAATCTCGAACCCAAGCTCCTTTTTTGCATAATCGGCAAGCTCCGTGATTGCGGCGTAATTGACCCCTTTGGTCATCCCCTTCAATTGCGCATGCTCGATGACCAGGGCCTCGAGGGGCGGATTTCCGGTCCGCTCACCGACGCCGAATATAGCCGTATTGACCGCGCTGCACCCGTAAAGCCAAGCGGCTGTTCCATTTACAGCTACCTTGTGCAGGTCGTTATGGCCGTGCCATTCCAGATTCTCAGCCGCGACCCCCAGTGCGCGAAGCCCGTGCACCAGCCTGGGAACGCCTCGAGGCAGGGCAGCGCGGGCCCAGGGCAAGCCGAAACCGAGCGTATCGCACAGGCGAATCTTCACGGGCATATCGTATTCGGCTGAGAGCGCCAGCAAAGCCTCAGCAAAGGGCAGGACGAAGCCTTCGTAATCGGCCCTGGTGATATCCTCGAAGTGGCACCGCGGAATAACGCCGCTATCGAGAGACGCCTTGGCAATATCGACATATCCGGCCATCGCCTGGGCGCGGGTCTTTCGCAGCTTGAGGAATATGTGATAGTCGCTGGCAGAGGTCAGAATGCCGGTTTCGGCGAGGCCCATTTGTGAGACGAGCCGGAAGTCGGACGCGACCGCCCGTATCCAACCTGTTATCTCAGGATACTTGTAGCCGCGCTCTTGGCACAGCTCGACCGCCTTTCTGTCGCGCTGCGAGTACAAAAAGAACTCGCACTGGCGAATCAATCCCGTTCCTCCGTCAATTTCGTGCAGCAAATCGTATATCCGCAGCACTTGTTCCGGCATGTACGGCGGGCGGGCCTGCTGGCCGTCGCGGAACGTCGTATCCGTTATCCAGATACTCTCCGGCATATCGTATTCGACTCTCTGCCCGTCAAAAACGACCTTAGGAAACTCTGTATAGGGAAACATCTCGCGGTAGAGATTCGGTTCATCAACATCAACGAGCTTAAAGCTTTTCTCTGGCATTACTTAGCTCCAACGCCAACCATCGACGAGCAGGCCGTTATCAGACTTTTGTTACGTACAAGGCTGGCCGAAGAACGGTCAGTTTGAGTATTCTATTGCTTTTTCCGAGAAATGTAAACCGGCTATTTTGATCCCTGGAGGGGTCATTTACAGATGTGCGGGAGAATTTCCGGCTTTACTGCTACTCTTTTTCGACACAGTAGAGGCAGCCGCCGATGCGCAGGAATATGCAGCCATCGGCGATTGCCGGCGAGGCGAAACAACGCCCGTTAAGGTCATTCTCCGCAATTACCTTAAACTCGGCCTCTGCCGCTATCACCGTCGTCAGGCCCTTCGTGTTGCAGGCATAGACCTTGCCGTCGCCGGCGACGAGCGATGACAAATATCTGCCGCCTTTGAGACGTTTGTTCCAGAGGACCGAGCCGCTGAGGGCGTCAAAGCACGTCATCTTCCCCTCATCGTTCACGGTAAAGAGCTTGCCGGCATAAATAACGGGAGAACAATCACCGGGGGGATCCAGATCCGACTGCCAGAGCTGCCTAGCCCTGCTTGCCCCATTCGCACCGACAAGACGCATCATTACGGTAGCGCTCGGCCCGTGTGTGCTGCCGCCGACGCACAACAAGTCGCCGGACCTGGCCATGCTCGCGACGAGCTGGTTGGTCGAAATCCTTTCCATCCACAGAAACTTTCCGGACTGCGCATCGTAAGAAGCCACGTTTCCAATAGATGCGATTATGAATTGCTCACTATCGCCGTCTCGATACAATAATCCCGTTGTGTAGCATGCACGCACGTTCTCCGGCTCGATTCGCCAGCGGGCCAGGCTTGTCTGCTTGTCAAATGCGGCAATCCACGTCGGCCTTTTGCTGTACTCCTCGGCCTCCTGCACTATGATAGCCTTATCGCCGGTCAATATGGGCGAAGCGGCGGCGCCGTATCGGCTGTTTTTCAGATAACCCGGATCCCACTTCTTCCACAGAATCCGCCCCTCAAAATCCAGGCACGCAGCGCCGACGCCGAAGTTGACTATGATGTGCTTGCCGTCGGTGGCGGCTGTAGGCGTCGCGTAGGTGGCGTCGCTGTGCTTGCGCTCCGCAGGCGCGATGAATACGGACTGCTGCCAGACGAGACTTCCCGTCCTTTGGTCGAAACAAAGCACTACCCGCTGCATCCCAAGCTGCGCCTCAAAGAAGTTCGGCGGCAAGAAGACCAGCAGCGATAAAGCGGCCAGCAACCCGGCAGAACACAAAGACCAGGCACCCCCAAATCCCCACAGGTTCTTGTGCCTCCAACGAATCCTCATTCCATTGAGCCTATTGAGAATCGAGGGTGCTCTATCGGGAGAATCGGCAATCTTTCCTTCGGACGATGCACCCGCCCGCTCATACTCGATTCTCAGGTAACAAACCAAATACCAGCAAGCCACTATCATCGCCGGAAGCATGAACGCCAGTTTCTCCGACAACTCAATTGACTCGACCCACTGATCTTTGGGTGTAAACCGAACGAAAGGTATCGCGCTGCATAAAACGGCTGCGCCCCCAATCAGCCGCCAAGCCGAGTGGGCCTTCAGCCGACCTACGGCGACGGCTAATCCGAGCGAGGCAATACCGCCTGATGTGAGCCAGACCGCCGCCGACACGCCCGCATCCATCGAGAAGAGATGCTCCATATCAGGATAGCCCCGGATAGACAGAAAAAGCCCGACCTTCCCCAGAACCAATGCACAATGCCGACGCCCGAGAGTAACAAGCAAAGCAAGAGAAATGAAACCAACCGATGTAACGCAGCCAAACAGCGTGTTAAACCATCCAGCCAAACCACGTTTGCCAAGAAAAACGCCCTTTTGTTTCTCTGCCGTCCCCTTTGCCCGGAAGCCCGCGATAACCGCGACGAGATAGATAATCACCAGAGCCGAGCTCGAAATGCCTACGAGCCTTTGCCAATTTGCAGCTTTCGGGCTTTCATACGCCGTTGTCAGAATGACACGCCCGTTGCCGACAACAGGCGACGAATTGCCCTGGCCCGGGATACTGCTTTTCCACCTTATACTCTCGCTGTTGCTGCTCCACACTTCAGGCAGGTTCGGCTCGGATGAAACGCCGAGTCCGCCAGGCCCTCGCCACTGAGCCCACGGCCCGGCCGACCCGACATCCGCTTCGCCCCCTAAGCCGACGGATTGGATGCACGCAATCAGAAATATGCCGACCGGAAATAATAGTCTTGTTCGATTGTCCATACAACACAACATTCTATCAAAGATGCCCTCCTCTGCAACTTCTCAAAGCATCATCAGAAAGGCGATTTTCTTTGATATTGGCCGTTGGGCCGGTTACTATGTTGGGATATCATACTTCGCGGGAATGACAGACTGTGCTATATTGCCGTCGCATAAGGACTTATCGTGCCGTCCCATGAGGGGTCGCAATGACGGCTAAGCCTTTTATATCCTGCCGACAAGAAAAATGCAATAAACACCTGCAAAAACCGGCACTGGTGAAATAAATGAATAGCTGGTCTTGCTTATTCATCATTATTCGTGATATAATATATTTATCATGAACATGGAAGGGTGCTGCGCTTGAGGCTGCCAAACATAATTGAACCACGCTGAAAAATCGCCTCTTGATTCCGGGCGATTGAGGCCCTACAATGCCACCCATAGGGGCGTTGTCTAAGGCGGCTGGTCTTTAGACTGTGCGCCCTCTGAGGCCAACAAAATACTAAAACTTGGAAAACTTCGTGTCTTAGTGCCTCGTCGCGAAAAAAGGAGCAAAAAGAAAATGGCAAAGGCTGATGTCGGCTTGGTTGGCTTGGCGGTGATGGGCGAGAACCTCGTCTTAAATATGGAAAGCAAGGGCTTCACAGTGGCGTGCTTTAATCGCACGGTCTCGAAGGTCGATGACTTCATCAACGGCCGGGCAAAGGGCAAGAACATCATCGGCTGTCATTCAATCGAGGAATTCGTCGAGTGCCTCGCTAAGCCCCGAAAGATTATGCTAATGGTCAAAGCCGGCGAGGCGGTCGATGCCTTCATCGAGAGCATCCTGCCCCATCTCGAAGACGGCGACATCATTATCGACGGCGGCAACTCCCACTTCCCCGACACCATCCGCCGAACCCAATTGGTCGAGAGCAAGGGCAAGCTCTATATAGGCACCGGCGTATCGGGCGGCGAGGAAGGCGCTCTGCGCGGCCCGTCCCTTATGCCGGGCGGCTCGCCGGCGGCCTGGCCCCACGTCAAGCCCATCTTCCAGAAGATATGCGCCCACACCGACGACGGCCAGCCCTGCTGTGACTGGGTCGGCGAGAACGGCGCGGGCCACTTCGTCAAAATGGTCCATAACGGGATTGAGTACGGCGATATGCAAATGATATGCGAGACGTACCAGATTATGAGAGAGGGCCTCGGCATGACCAACGCCGAGATGCACAAGGTCTTCGCAGAATGGAACAAAGGCGAGCTGAATTCCTATCTTATCGAAATCACGCGCGACATCCTCGGCTACAAGGATGAACAGGGCAACGACGTTATCGACCTTATCCTCGATGCCGCGGGGCAGAAGGGGACGGGCAAATGGACCGTTATCGAGGCCCTCGACCTCGGCCAGCCCCTGACGCTGATCGCCGAGGCCGTTTTCGCCCGCTGTATCTCCGCCCTCAAAGACGAGCGCGTCAAGGCCGCCAAATCGCTGAAGGGCCGCAAGTCCAAATTCAGGGGCGACAAGGATAAGTTCATCGACGACCTCCGCCAAGCCCTCTACGCATCGAAGATCGTCAGCTACGCGCAGGGCTACCAGCTTATGCGTGCCGCCGCCGCAGAGCACAAATGGAACCTCAACTACGGCGGCGTCGCACTTATGTGGCGGGGAGGCTGTATTATCCGATCGGCCTTCTTAGGCAAGATAAAGGAGGCCTTCGACAAGAAGCCCAAGCTCGAAAATCTCCTGCTCGATCCTTTCTTCAAGAAGGCGGTAAAGAAGGCCCAATCATCCTGGAGACGCGTCGTCACCACCGCCGTCAGGCTCGGTATTGCGATGCCGGCGATGACCTCGGCCCTATCCTATTACGACGGCTATCGCAGCGAGCGGCTGTCCGCCAATCTGCTCCAGGCCCAGAGAGACTACTTCGGAGCGCATACTTATGAGCGAGTCGATAGGCCCAGAGGCGAGTTCTTCCATACCAACTGGACCGGCAGAGGCGGGACAACCGCCGCCTCGACGTATGTCGTCTAAGCAGGAAGTCGAGCAGCTTGAGTAGGATAAGCTTTAACCCATCGGTTTACCTAATACTGCTTGTGTAATCTTCTATCTGCCCTTATAGTCCCAAGATGATTAAATACAAACATGTTCTGGCGTTGCACCCGTACTTTGGTGATTCTATCGCAGCGAGGGGAATATTCCCTCCGACCGGCCTTGAGTATATTGTCGCGAGTATGAAAGACCTCGTCGGCAAGGTTACGCTTCTCGATCTTCGATACGAAGAGGCCTACCAGGACCCGCAGACGCTGGGCGAGTTCATCAGGAAAGAGATAGACCTTATCTGCGTCAGCATCGTATGGTCCTCTCAGTTCGACGAGGTTTGCGACTTTATTTCCGCATTGCCCGAGGAGGTCTGCACGGTAGTCGGGGGCTACAAGGCCACGCTCGAAGTCGAGCAGTTGTTCCAGCGATGCGCCAATATCGATATGGTTGTGCGAGGCGAGGGCGAAGACATCATCAAACAAATCGTCACAGGCGCTGCCTGCGAGGACATAAAGGGGCTCTCCCATCGCAAGAACGGCGGCGTCGTGCACAACGAAATCCATCCCCTGCCGGATATCTCGAATATCCCGTTTCCCGACCGGTCGCTCAGACGGCATGAGTACAGCATGGTTCAACACGGCGTGCGATTAACCAACAGCACATTCGACACGATACTGACCACGAGGGGATGCCCGTTCAAATGCAAGTTCTGCACGTTCAGCCTCAACCCGCTCGGGCAGAAAAGAAGCTATACCGAGCGGCCTATCGAATCTGTGAAGGAGGAATTGAAGACAATCACCGCCGATGTCGTGCTCATCAGCGACGACAACTTCTTCACCAACATCAAGAGGAGCGAGCAGTTCTGCGATTTCATTATCGAGAGCAACATCAAGAAGACCTTCGTTGTTCAGGCGCGTATCGACGTGGCAAAACATCCCCGGCTGCTCGAAAAAGCATATAGAGCCGGGTTCCGAGTATTCTTGATAGGCGTCGAATCGCCCCACGACCGCATATTGAAACAGCTTGCCAAAGGCACCACCCAGCAGCAGATACGCGATGCCTTCGCCGTCCTCACCAAGTTCGATTTCTGGCTGCACGGGTATTTCATCTACGGCAACATTTCAGAGACCGAAGAGGAGATGCTCTACATCCCCAAGTTTGCCAAGGAGATCAAGTGCGATTCCATCAGTTTCCAGAAACTCCGCGTCGAAAAGTTCTCGCCTCTGGAGGAGATTATTCAGAATACGCCCGGCTACTACTACACACGCGTCGGCGGCTCCGTCTATTCCGACCGGTTTGGACGAAAAGAGCTGACGCAAATCAGGGACAAAATCAAAAGGGGATTCTACGATTTGCCGCAGGTGCTCCACGTCATCCGAAAAGCCGGGCGAATCGGGATGACACACTGGCGCGACTTGGCGGTTGCGATTCCTCATCTACCTTTGCTCGCATACAGGCTGGCCATGAAAGGCCGGCGAAAAAAGCGGCACTCATCGCATCAAACCCGCGCCGCAAACCACTAATCCCCGCCGGCCAATAAGCATATTCGGCGAATTCATTCACAACTTCGCCGCTCTTGGGCAACAAAAATCACCTTATCCTGCTATTTGTTGACCTTGGTTCTGCTTTGCTGTATCATTCATCCGGTCGGTCCGGTCGCCGGATTATAGAAATGCCTGGTTGGTCTTAAAGGAAGGGCGCCATGAGCTGGTACTCGATATTTATGCTAATCGCGCTGCCGATTATTGGGATTGGGTGGATCGCTTATGCAATATGGCTGCACAAGATTCGCAAAGAGGAAGAAACCCAGCCCAAGCAGGTCTCCCAGCGTCTGTCTAAGACCAGAGGCGAAATCTCCGACTGGGCGAAGAAGATGAAAGACCACAAATCGCCGCGAGAGCAGGCCCTCGAACGGCGCCGCCAGCTCGAGGCCCAGCGTCTCCGCGAAGAGCAGGAAAAAAAACGCGAATCAGAAGTTTGACGCCCCCCCCAAAAAAAATACAGTACGGCACAACGTCGAGGCAAACAAATGGCTCAGGATTTCCTAAGCGAAGATTTTCTACTGCAAAGCAAAACCGCAGAGATTCTCTACCACGACCACGCCGCGAAGATGCCGATCTACGACTATCACTGTCACCTCCTCGCCGATCAAATCGCCGCCGACCACCGCTTCGCAAATCTCACCCAGGCCTGGCTGGCCGGCGACCACTACAAGTGGCGGGCGATGAGGGCCAACGGCGTCGATGAGAGATATGTTACGGGTAAGGCGGGCGACTACGAAAAATTCGAGAAATGGGCGCAGACCGTTCCCTACTGCTTAGGCAATCCGCTTTATCACTGGACGGCCCTCGAATTGAAACGCCACTTCGGTATTAAGGATATGCTCTTAGGCCCGGATACCGCTAAGCGGATATACGACTGCGCAAGTGAAATGCTCCGAACGCCCCATTTCAGCGTCCGAAACGTAATGCGCAAGATGAACGTCAAGCTGGTCTGCACGACCGAGGACCCGCTCGATTCGCTGGAGCACCACAAAAAAATCCGGCACGATGAATTCGAGATCAAGGTCCACACCGCCTTCCGTCCGGATAGGGCGATGGCCCTCGACGACCTGCCCGGCCTTAATGCCTTCATCGACCATCTCGGCGGCCTCTGCGACATCGAGATAGATAGCTACCACGCGTACATTGAGGCCCTTCGCGACCGGCACAAGTACTTTCACGACAACGGCTGTCGCCTCTCCGACCACGGCCTCGATATCCCTTACGCCGAGGACTATACCGACGGCGAAATCGAGAGAATCTTCCAGAAGATCATCAGCGGCAAAGAACTCGACCCGAGTGAAAAACTCAAGTTCAAATCGGCTATGATGGTCGAATTCGCGCTTATGGACCACGAGACAGGCTGGGTCCAGCAGCTTCATATCGGTGCCCTGCGAAACACCCGCACACGCCTGTTCAGGCAGTTAGGACCGGATATAGGCTGCGACTCGATGGACGACCAATTGATAGCCCGCCCGCTCGCCCGATTCCTCGACCGCTTAGACGCCAACGGCGACCTGCCCAAAACCATCCTCTACAACCTCAATCCGCGGGATAACGCCGTCCTTGCCACGATGATCGGCAACTTCCAGGATGGTTCATCGCCGGGCAAAATTCAGTACGGCTCGGCTTGGTGGTTCCTCGACCAAAAGGACGGGATGGAAGAGCAAATGAGAACCCTCGCCAATATGGGCCTATTGAGCAGGTTCGTCGGAATGCTCACCGATTCCCGCAGCTTCCTGTCCTTCCCGCGCCACGAGTATTTCCGCAGGATTCTGTGCAACCTCCTCGGCGGCGACGTCGAAGCCGGCCTGCTGCCAAATGACATCACCCTGCTCGGGAAAATGGTCGAGGACATCTGCTTCAACAACGCCAAAAACTACTTCTCAATGTCCCTGGATTAAACGGCGTTCTTTGCAGATTTTGCTTCGTGGCACGGGCTTCCACCCCGTGAAAACACGGCCAAGCCCCACGGGCCCCTTGCGGGGATGGCCGTGCCACAAGAGCGAAACCGCCTATGGCTTATTCGGATAAGTCGGATTCATATATTTTTGCCGTTTTCTATCTCTCTTTATTCCCAAAGAGTTACAAGAAAACAGGCCAAGGTCTCATAATTCCCCAATTTTTTACTTGCCTCCCCCCGTAAAAATAGTTAGAATCATAAGTGGGTTTAAGGTAAGAGTGTGGTGAAAGCCGCTTTTCGTCCCCGAGCCAAGCTTTCACCCGCAAGTAGGCGATCATTTGGTAATCTGCGCAGACAGCAAGAGGCCAGCGCGTGAAGTGCCTTGCTGCTATTCATTCGACGAGTTGTCATTGCAAGGCCGAAAAGAGGTGGTGTGCTATGAGATGAGAATCCCACTTCGTCTCACCCAACTGTTCAGGTGATATGAATTACGTTTTTGTCTCGTTGCGAGGTCCGCCACTGGCGGATGGCAATCTCAACTACAACGAATAAGACTGCCTCGCTCCCAACGACGATGTGCCAGCGAATCGACTTTAAGAAAAAGACAAATGAGATTATGGAGGTGCATCATGAAACGAAATGTGTTGGGAATTTGCCTGTGCACAATTCTGGTGGTTTCAGTGTACAGTAGCATTGTTGATGCAAGCATATTAACACCTTGGCAATTGTTGGAGGACAGCCCGGTCCCGGTCGAGAGGGGTAGCATCGGCGGTGCCGCCCTTGATGGATATGTGTATTCCATAGGTGGCTGTGCGTCTGGGTGCAGCCCTGCTGATGCCCAGAGTTTAGTACACAGGTACGATCCGGCAAGTGATGCGTGGGAGCAAGTGGCATCAATGAATACCGCCCGGCATAGTCTCGGTGCGGTTGCACTCGACGGGTATATCTATGCCATAGGGGGGCATGTAGCCAACTCACGCAGCGAGAACGAACGCTACGACCCATCGGGAAATACCTGGGAGACGCTGGCCTCGAAGCCTACGGCTGTCTCCGACTTTGGGATCGCCGCTTGGGGAGGCGAAGTATATTGTTTTGGTGGCAATCGGTCCGCTTCAATCCAGTCCGTCATAGAGGTTTATAATCCGAGTACCGGTTGGCGCTCTCCCGGAAACATGCCTGCTGCGGGTCTGGATATGGCCGCGGCTGCATTAGGCGACTATATCTATCAGGCGGGCGGCTACGATGTTTCCACAGCCACAGCGCTGGACCACTTATGGGCCTACGATCCAGTCGGTCAGACATGGGACACTGCACTTCCCTCCATGAATGTCGCGCGGGCTAACCATGAACTGGCGGTGGTCGGTGACTGCCTATTCGCCATCGGCGGTTGGAACGAGACGGACGGCCAGCTTTCCTCTGTCGAATGGTGGACACCTGGAGCCTCAGAGTGGGTACTTGATGAATCGCTCAACATCCCCAGACATGGATTTGCAAGCGGAGTCATCGGCAACAGTATTTATGCATTTGGCGGTTCGGCTCAAAGCCCCATTACGTCAATGGAATCTACAACCGTTATTCCCGAACCGTGCAGTCTTTTGCTTGTTGGTGCTGGCGCCGGGTTTGTCGGCTGGCTGCGGCGGCGCAGGCCGATAAGGCCGATATAGAATTGTTCAGACGTCAAACAAAAAAGGCCGTGAGTGAACTCTTGCCATAACTGTTCGCTATGATCTGTCCGGCTGCGCGGGCTTTGTGTGTCGAGCCAGGGCCAGAAGCAGGCAGGTCATAACCAATACCGCCAAGGCAACACTCCATAACGGTGCGAGCCCCAAAGCGCTGGGGATGTAAGCACATAACAGGGCAAGCACGGCGACGAACAGGCTGTAGGGCAGCTGAGTGCGGACGTGTTTCATCAGATCGCACGAGCTGGAGACCGAGCTCATAATCGTCGTATCGGAGATGGGCGAGCAGTGGTCCCCGAAGATCGCCCCGTCCAGAACGGCGCCGACGGTTATCATCGTATTGAGCCCGTAGCTGCCGCCGTCCAGCGCGAATGCGATAGGAACAGCCGTTGGGATAAGGATGGCCATTGTCCCGTAGCTCGTCCCCGTGGCGAACGAGACCAGGCAGCCGGCGACAAAAACTGCCGGGGCAAACCAATACGCCGGTACCTTGTCCGCCAGAATCGCCGTCAGGAACCGCCCCGTCTGCAGCCTGTCGCAGCAACTCTTCAGCGACCATGCCAGTATAAGTATTACGAATGGAAGCATTGCCCGTTTAATGCCCCGCTTGAAGCAGCTCCATATCACGCGCCCGCCCAGTGGGCCGTAAAGCTGCGAGAATATTAAGGCCAGAGCCAGCCCGAACAAACCCGCGCAGTCGAGAATAAGATGCGTATTCTCAGCGGCGGCGATTACATCCCGCCAATAAGCCGGACTCAGCACTGATCCGCCCGCCCCCGGACCTGTGCCGGCGGTCAGTCCTCCGCCATCGACCCAAAGCCCGACAATATGAAACAGAATCAGTCCGCCCAATGGCACCAGGGCCTTGATTGCCCTCGCCGACTTCACCGGCACAACGCCTTCTGTCGAATTGGCAATGGCTTTGGATGCCTCAGCCCCGTTTTTCCCATTGCCGCCTGCCCTGGCCGAGTCTTCTGCCGTCTTCATCGGCCCGAAGTCCCTCCCGAGAGCCGCGTGCAGAAACACGAAACCAATCATCAACACGCAATAGAACCTGAAACTGAGAGCATCGAAAAAAAGCGAATACCCGCTCCGGTTGAGGGCCAGCTCTTGCGATATCTGCCCCAGAAGCCCGGTTTCGTAGGCTATCCATGTGCTGACCACCGCAAGGCCCGCGACCGGCGCGCTGGTCGCATCCACGATGAACGCCAGCTTTTCCCGGCTGACGCGAAACCGATCCGTAATCGGCTGCATCATCGACCCCACAATTATTGCACTGGCGTAATCGTCGATAAAGCACAGTACGCCCATCAGGGCCGTGGCAAGCTGCGCGGATTTGCCCCCCTTGACGCGCTTCAGCAGCCACAGCACAATCCCCTTGAACCCGCCCGATGCGATGATAACCTCGATCATTATGAAGATGGTCGGGATAAAGGCGAGTATCTGCAGATTCGATTTGCTTTGCACGGTGGCGCCAATCAGCCGCCCCGCCGTCATCAGGCCTCGCAGCCACGCAGCGGCGTCGAGCGGCGCCTGTGGAGCCTCGCTCAGCACACCGCCGGCCAAGATCGCCACTCCGAGACTCAAGAATACATTGCGCGTCAAGAAGGCCAGCGAAATCGCAAGCACCGGAGGAATAATACTATACCACGCCGCGCCCCCGCTCAGGTCGCCCGGCGGCGCCAGACAGGCCGCCACCGCGCACAAAGCGGCAAAGATAGCGACCGCCCCGGCATATCTAATCAAGGTTCTCGATTTCAACGGAGTTTCCGTTTGAACATTTCCACCGAATTCTACAGCTCAATATATGTCACAAGGCAATACACCGCCCCGAATCATAAATCAAGCCGAAAGAGCGAATTTTCCGCCTGATTCGGGTGGCAGTGATCTTGCGAGAGGTTTTTTGCTTGACTTTGAGGCCCGCCCTGCGTTAGAATAGAACCGGTTCTTGGAGACTTTCAGACAATTTCAGGCGGTACTGTTGTGCGAAACAGGATTGTTATCTTGCTTGTGCCTCTGTTCTCGGCGGCCCTGTGCCCTGCCGCCTGCCCATCCGCCGACCTGACCGGCGACTGCTTCGTCGATTTCAACGACTTCGCCCTGCTCGCCGCCGATTGGCCTGCGACAGACTACAATGACCTGGCCCTGCTGGGCGCTCAATGGCTTACTCCCGACCCCCGTGTCCCGGACGATATGGTCTTTATCCCCGGCGGAACGTTCGAGATGGGGGATAACCTCGAGGACGGATCCTTCCAGGAATTGCCCGTCCATACGGTAACGGTCGATTTTTTCTATATGGGCAAGTACGAGATAACCAACGGACAGTATTGCGAATTCCTCAACTCCGCCTTGCTGCAGGGTTTGATTACGGTCACCGATGGCGTAGTCTATCAGGCCGGTCCGGGTACGAGCTACGCCTGCTGCGATACCTTAACAAGCAGTTCTTCCAGCCAGATAGAGTACATCGGCGGCGTCTTCAACATCCGCACGAAATCCGGACGGGATATGTCGAATGACCCGATGGTCTGTGTAAGTTGGTACGGGGCGGGTGCCTACTGCAACTGGCGAAGCGACCAAGAGGGATACCAGAAATGCTACGACCCCTGCAACCCCAACTGGGACTGCGATTTCTCCAAAAGGGGATACCGGCTTGCCACAGAGGCAGAGTGGGAATATGCCGCGAGGGGTGGTCTTGTGGGCAAAAGATTCCCCTCAGGCGACAACATCTCCCACGCGTGGGCGAATTATTGCAGCGTGTGGACAGCGGGTCATCCGTATTATTTCTATGACGTAAGCCCAACGAAAAATTGCCATCCGACTTGGGATGACGGAGTAGTCCCCTATACTTCTCCTGGCGGCACCTTCTCAGCCAACGCCTACGGTTTATACGATATGGCGGGCAACGTCGTGGAGTGGTGCAACGACTGGCATTCGGGCTCCTACTACGACGAGAGCCCGACGAATAATCCGACCGGTCCGCCGGCTGGCATGTTTCTTTCTCGTGTTCTTCGCGGCGGTTGGTGGAGCGAGGACGCCCGTGACTGCCGGGTAGCGAGTCGGGGTCACGTCGGCAGGCCGGCCAGTCGCAGCAGCGGCACTGGCTTTCGTATTGTCCTTGACTTAGAATAACGCTTTGCTGTTTTGGCCTTTAGCCTCCTCACGTCGTGCAGTCTCGGAATGACAATCCCATTGCCATGTTGAGCGTCCCGTGTGTCACGCCGAGCGTCCCTCTTGTCACCCCTGCGAAAGCAGGGGTCCAGAACCGCTGCGACAATGTGGATTCCTGCCTGCGCAGGAATGACAAAGGGCGCAGGAATGACATGGAGAGGCCGGAATGACATCCGAGTATCGATCTACGCTCTACGCTATCCGCTTCACGCTTCACGCCGGGCCCATAGCGATGCAGCGGCTCAATCAATTCGATTCATGGTGCGACTGGCGGGTCCTATCTTCTCCTGCCGGGCTTTTTTCCTCGCCGGCGGAAGGGGCGTGAGGAGCGCTTGCCGGATTTATCCTTGTGGGGCGGATGATTGAAATCAGGTTCATCGCCCTCCCAGATCGGCTCGATGCGATTGCTGTTGATGACGGCCTTGAGGCTTCGCAAATCGCCTTTTGTAAAGAGCGTCAGGGCGATGCCTTTCCGCCCCATCCTTGCCGTCCTGCCCGTGCGGTTCGTGTAGCCGTCGCTGCTGGTGGGAAAATCGTAATTGATAACGTGGCTGGCATGTGCAAAGTCGAGTCCCCTGCTGGCCAAGTCCGTCGCCACCATTACCTTGATCTCCATCCTGCGAAACCGGTTGAATAGCGACGTCCGCCTCGACTGCTCCAGCCCCCCGTGGGTGATTTCAGTGGCGGGCAGCTTCTTTTTCAACTGCCCATGAAGCTTCTCGGCGCTGTGCCTCGAATTGCAGAAGATGATCGCCTGCTTGGGCTTGGCCGCCTCTATGTATTTGAGCAGCGACTCGAACCGATTCCCGCTGCCGGTTTGCAGGAAGTGGTGTCGCAGGCTCTGAGGAGCTATTTGGTCCTTGCCGAGATAGATTGTCACGGGGTCGCGGAGGTACTTCTTCGCCAGCTTCTCCACCTCTTTGGGCATAGTCGCCGAGAAAAGCAGCGTCTGGTGCTCGT
>Ga0315277_10001371_pt1 | contig 35577 bp, 28 predicted proteins | sample YL17G05_15_MG_FD_203695 | JGI IMG/M metagenome (GOLD analysis project Ga0315277, IMG submission 203695) | Sediment microbial communities from Yellowstone Lake, YNP, Wyoming, USA - YL17G05_15 | ecosystem: Environmental > Aquatic > Freshwater > Lake > Sediment | place: USA: Wyoming | collected...
CCGTTTTGACAAGATACAACTTTTCATTCAACGGGCTGCCATACCAACCGAAGCCCTGGCCAAAGGCGTTTTTCAATTATGCTGCGGAAAATAATTATGCGTCTTCCTTTCCGGATATAACAGAATGATTAGAGGAGGTTCAACATGAATAAGTGCATAATACTATTGCTGCTGCCGATTTTCGTTGGGTGCTCATCAGCCCTTTCTGACTCAACTGGTATAACCCCAAATGTAAACCAGGGAATAAGGCAGGGCCTTGATAACCGCTGGCTATGGGGCAGTTACAATTTCCACCTCAATGCCGAACACTCCAGAATTGACATATCACCCTTAAGACAAGCCCAGACGCATTACAATGTAAAAACCTTGTTGGAAAACGGGCCGTGTTACAATTGCATTTGGATAGCATATCTGAAAAACAACGGAGACAGCACGATAAACCTTGGCGTTGCTCTTCGCCATCCTTATGCAGGGAACGATTATTTCACCGGCTTTGATGTGAGGGGAATTGTATACTTTCCATCTCACGGGTGTAACGCGAAAGACGGGTGGGGGTGTCATTTCCCATTGGCCGAAGCGGGCGACCCTGAATTACTAAATAAAGATGGCTATTGTGATATATATGCTGTAGAAGATTCAGACCAAGGCGACCCCCCGTTAATACGCTACCAACCCGGTGGTAAGCTGGGTGGTGGTATCACGTGGGGGTATTACTCAAATCCACCGCAGCTTGGCGTTGTAAATCCATTTAAATACTATCATTGCTCTGAAAACAGGCGTTATTTCTCAACATCCGCTGTCTTGGTTCGCGACTACCACATTTATATTCCGCCGGGAGAATGGGATTTCGGTTACTCGATTGATGCGTGCTGGACGCCGCCATTAAAAACGCCGGTGACAAAAGTACCGGATGACTTCCCTATCTGGGCAAATGGCATGGAAAACTACAGGCTTGACGCCGAACTTACCGGTGAGATTGACGGGGACAAACCCGCAACCCTCACTGTGGACGTTTACAGCCATTTAGGTAACGATGCCCCTTATTATGTCATAGTCAAAAATTATGACATGTTCCAATACGGCTTTATACAGACAAATGGTCCGCCAATAGATATGGGAGACCATGTCAGGTGGATAATTGATGTGCCAAACATGAATAAAGTTGAGCCCGGGTGGTATTGGTTACTTGTATCGTCAACGGTCAAACTAGATAAATACCCTGTCATCCCACACGGCTACGAAGTCCATGCAGCGGTTGGTCAATTTGTCAAAGTGCATGTTGTGAGTTAAGGTCATGTATCGCTATTCGCGGAGCTTACCCATAAAAAGGTCTTCTCCACTTAAATGTCCACAAAAAAAACGGCGGGCTATATGCCCGCCGCGCTGCCATATGGAGAAGCGATACCGTTTGCTATTTAATTACCAACTCGGCGCCAAGGGAGCCTCTAAGTTACCCTGGTTCAATACATTGCGATGGAACCTCGGCCACGGGGCAAGGGCGGCGGAGGTCGGTATCGGTCTGTTGGTCGTGATTGCGATCAACGTCCGTTGCTCCGTACCGAAAGCAATGTCGGTATAACCGTCGTGATTTATATCCCCAATCGCCGGGGTGGTGGTAACCCCCCCTGCAAGCCCAGCGCAGAAATCGCCTAAGACCAGCCCGTCATCGCCGTTATAGATACGCAGGTGGCCGTCGAGCGAACCGGCGATAACATCGAGCTTGCCGTCGCCCGTGACATCCGCGATAGCTGGGGATGTCGGCTTGATAGGGCCGCCCTCGGCCTGCCAGAGGAGGTTCCCATTGGTGCCGTCAAAGGCATAAATTCCCGCCAACCGTCCGCTGATGACCACATCGGCCGTGCCGTCGCCCGTCAAATCACCCAAGGCCGGGCTGGTTTCAAAATCAACATCGAGGTCATCACGCATCCACAGGATGGAACCGTCGGTCCCGTCAAGCGCATAAACTCCGAAAGAAGTCCCTACGACAATGTCGCTTATTGAATCCATATCCAAAACAGCCGCCGCCGGGGAGCCTTGGAAATTGCATACCCCGAGGTTTGTTGACCAAAGGTCATCCGCGTTATGCCCGTTAACCGCGTGAACTACGCCATTGGCGCACACTATTACATCGGGATATTCGTCCGCGTTCAGAAATGCTAAGCACGGGGTCGCAACGACAGGCGCCCCCGCGTCGTATTGTGCGAAAGTTGTAAGGGTGAATATATTTATGCCGTAAACCTTGTGGTCCGTTGAGGCCAAGAATACATCGGGCGTCCCGTTCCCGTCAAAGTCGCATACGACCGGCGAAGCTTGTATTATATTCTGCGTCTGGAAAGTGCCGAGGTTTGTGCCGTTTGTACCTCGTATGCCATACAACTTGCCGTCCCCGGAACCTATCACCACATCCGGCAGGGCATCCAGGTTGATATCAACGAGTGCGGGTGAACCGACTATACTCCCCCCCGTGGTGAGGTACCATCCGATATCCCCGGATTCGCCGTCGAGTGCAACAATCTTCCCGTCATCACAACCGAAAACAACATCGAGGTCCGAATCGCCGTCAAGGTCGGCAAGGTTGGGGTCTGATTTGATTTCAGCAGCTGCCGTACGGGCCCAGAGAAATCCGATTGCCGTAGGCGTGCCTGTCCGGTAATTCATATTTTCCTCAACATTATCGGCCTGGTCGCCCGCGCGTACACCGAAGATATATTCCATCCCATTGGTCAAAGGCCCGACTGTATAATGCGCCGCGCCGGTTACCTTGACATAGTCCCCATCGTAGGGATTGGTTGATTGTGAATAATACAGAAAATAATTGACAGGCGCCGATGGGTCCTCGGCAGGAGCGTGATAAATAACCGCTTTCCCATCTCCCACAACTACATCGGTAATGCCGACCTGCGTTCCCCATGTTGGCGGGTCAACATCTGCGGTGACCTCAACTTCGATGTAATCATACAGGTTCGGTGTGACCAGGGAATCTACGACGCGCATCAGGAGCATGTATTTCCCCAATTGCGGCGTAGCACCGTCAACACCCGGGTTGTACTGAAGATGCGTTTTCCAATAGCCGTCGCCGTCAAGGGTCATGGGATATTCCTTATTCCCAGGCCCAAAGGGTGACAGGTCGATATAAACGCACGAAACATCATTTTGCCAGTCGAATACCTTCACACTTACGTCCGCCGCCCAGCCGGTGCTGTAGAAAAGACCATCGGCGGTTGCTTCCTCAATCTCCAGCGGGTCTCTCGAATGATTAGGGAAGGAAGCTACTATCGCAAAATCAACTTCGAAACTCATCGGCGTCGGCATCTCGATTTGAACTTCTTCGGACAACGTTGCCCCGCTTGGGAACTGCCATTCATCGCCGCCTTCCTTCCATATTACGTAAGGGTTTATGTCCTTGGGATCTGAGTTGTCAAAACGGGTGGTGTAACCGTCGGGGTTGGCTATCTTGTGTCCCTTCGCCGGGTCTAAAAATAGAATCCCGCGCACATCATAGGCGCTATATTCAGTGTCATTATGCAATGTGATTTGAAGTGTCATAATCCGGGTAACGGGGTTAAACCCAAGAACCTGGCCCGAAAGACAGTCAGGGCATAAAGGGGGTAGCAAATACCCGGTTACATTGAGATGCATCTCCGGAGACCGCCCCTGGACGGTCTCGAGGGTCATCAGATCGGAATCGACGCTAATCTGATATACCCCCCAGAGTGCTTCGGAATCGTCCTGTGCCTGCTCAGCCTGTGGTGTTTCAGGCGATACCGGCCCGCCACCCCCTAACGAACAGCCGGCCCACAGGGATATCAGACCCAAAAACAGTATCGCTATAATTGCCCAGATTCGCATTCCAATACACCTCCATTTACCCCCTCAGGCATTCGCAATATTATCAGCGCCCTGTGGTTAATGATTATTCATAGGTCTGAACCCGCATGGAAAAAAGGGTAATAAAATCGGAAATCGGTTAAGTTGATCTATTGAAACATGAAGAGACCATAAAATAATGGTGTAGCATTTTAGCTAAATGACAAGCATAGTAAAAACGGGTAGCGCACATCTATGCCCCGCGAAGCGGGGACGGCGTAAGCCGTGATGTGCGCTGGGTTTGGCGAGATAACCGGTACAAATGGCTAAAGTGTTACAAAATGACTTTTAGGAAGTGTGAAACAACCGGGAGGCAATTTGGGACAGCCCTGGGACTGTCCCAAAACGCAACCACTCAACTTTGCGTTTCTCCATAAATAGGGACGGTCCCAAGGGCTGTCCCTCATTTTGTTGGAATCTCTTAGTCAATGAATAGAAATTAGCGCGGTGATATGTAAATTTCCTATGAAAAAATGAACCATTTCACCATAAAGAAGTTCTTAAAAGTAAATTAATAATAGAATAAAGGGAGTAGAGGTGGGCGTATTGGTGGCAACGCGCCCCAGGAATAGCGGGGTGCGTTGTCCGAAGTCATAAAATACTACTGATTAAACAGCACTTCCCGCCCAATGCCCCCTCTACAGAATTATCATCATAAGCCCCCGGCAACAGCTGGGGTTTTTTATGTTATCATGGACAAGACGGTGACATGGGGCGTGTTGAAAAGACCATTTGTGGACAGGAAGGGGACCATGGGGCTGTTGAAAAAGTGAGGTTGAATGGGTACCGCATATCTATCCCCCGCGCAGCGGGGGCGGCGTATGCCGTGATATGCGGTTTCCAGAGCAGTACATTCATCTTGTGGGGACTACCCCCGTGTTTATCGGTTCTTCAACATACCCCCGAGCCCGTTATTTTGATATAGGTGATACACATGGCTGAAGTGATTGTCGATGCTCTGCGTGGTGGATTGGTTGAATCACGCCATTACGGTGACATCGCTGTGGCCGATGGTAGGGGGAAGCTTATCGCCAAGGTGGGTGAGGAAAACCGCCGTACATTCACCCGTTCGAGCATCAAGTCGTGGCAGGCGCTCGCGCTCTTCTCGCTATGGCCCGAGGCACGGGATATATTCACCTTGGAGGAGCGCGGCGTTATGCTTGCTTCACACAGCGGGGAACCGAGACATACCGCGGCCGTTAAATCGATCCTCGACAAGATGGGCCTTAGCCCTGACAACCTGAAATGCGGTGTGCATCCGCCCATCCACGAAGGAACACGCGATGAGCTTATACGCAGGGGCGAAGCTCCAAACCAGCTGCATTGCAACTGCTCCGGCAAGCACGCCGCTATGCTCTCCCTGTGCAAGCACATGGGATGGGACCTTGATGGGTATTTGGAATATACACACCCCGTTCAGATGCAAATATTGAAGATAATCCAACGCCTTACTGATATACCCGCTCCGGATGTCGATGTCCGGATAGATAATTGTTCCGTACCAACATTCTATTTGCCGCTGAAGAGCTTGGCGGCAGGTATGGCGCGGCTTACAACGCCGGAGAAATATTTTGAGGATGATCGTAACTTCATGGCCGCATGCAAATTTCTCACGGGGACTTTCTATCCCGCGGCTTATTATATAGGCGGCACCGACCGGTTTTGCACTGATTTGAATGATGCCGGGCAGGGACGGTTCATAGGCAAGGTCGGTGGCGAGGGGGTTTACTTGGGCGCACTGCCTGGTCAGGACAGGGGTATCGCCCTGAAAGTTGAAGATGGCGACAGGGGCGGGCGGGCGTATGGGCAGGCAATAGTTGAAGTGCTCCATCAACTTGGCGCACTTACGGAAGAGGACAATGTGAAATTAGCCAAATACCACAACACCCCTATCTACAATTTCAGGAATGTTCAAATCGGTATAGTCACTTGTGTATTTAAGTTGGAGTGGAATACTTAGGCATTAAACTGTTTATAATAATAACGTACTTCGCCACTTCTGATGCCGGGTTACTGATTATTTTCTCACCTCGACTCCCCTTCCTTCGGCCACTTCACCCACAACCCAGAAATCCTCGCGGGCTTCGGTGAATAACAAAGACAGTTCGTCAATATTTTCCTTCGGTACCGACAACAGCAATCCCCCCGATGTCTCAGGTGTATAAAGCAACTGCTGATACTCCGCCAACACCCCTGTGCCGAATTTGACGTGCTCCTTGAACGCATCTTCGTTACGGCACGTCCCGCCGGGGAAGAGCCACTGGTCGGCATATTCCTCCGCCCCAGGCAACAATGGTATCTGCGCAAGGTGGAACCGAAGCAGCGCGTTGCTCTTCAATGCCATATCTGTCGCATGTCCAAGAAGGGCGAACCCCGTTATATCGGTGCACGCGTTTATTCCCATGCCGCTTATCAACTCAGCCGCTTTTTTGTTCAAGCGAAGCATACTCTTAACCGCTGCATCGATATGCTCCCTTTTCGCCAAGCCCGATTTCAACACCGTCGTTATAAGCCCCACGCCAAGCGGCTTTGTGAGGACCAGAGCATCGCCGGGCCTGGCTCCCTTTCTTGTAAGGACTTTATCCGGATGCACAAACCCTACTACCGCCAAACCATATTTGGGCTCCTCGTCCTCAACGGTATGCCCCCCCGCCAAAATTCCGCCTGCTTCAAGGACTTTATCGGCGCCCCCCTTCATAATCTCGGATATGATTTCCAACGGCAGAGTGACTGGGAAGCCGCAGATGTTGAGCGCCATCGCGACCTCTCCGCCCATCGCATAAACGTCGCTCATCGCGTTCGCCGCCGCAATCGCGCCATATGTATAGGGGTCATCGACAACGGGCGTGAAAAAATCGAGCGTGAAGATGATCGCCCTGTCGTCGCTGATTTTATATACAGCCGCGTCATCGCTCACATCCAACCCGACGATTAAATTGGTGAACTTTTCAGGGGGAAACATGTTTTCAAACGTGCGCAGCACCTGCGCAAGCACCCCGGGGGCCATCTTCGATGCTCACCCCGCGGCCTTTGTGAGCGATGTCAGCTTTATCTCCGCCAAAGCCACCTCCGCTTGTGATTCTATACGCCCGAATAATACTTATCTATTTGCCGGTAAGCAAGCTGGGAGGATGGCCGCAGCTTTCCACAGGTCATAGACGCCGAGTGCCGCCCACAGCCGAGCATGTGAGCCTTAGCCTTGGCGAAGGCTCATCTTCGAGGATGTGGGTGATATTGTCTAAATTCTATCGATCAATTATAAATAAGAAGTAAATAATTACATCCTGTACTATCCTATCCCCCCGTTGCTGCGCCCCCGCTGCCCGGTGGCTGCGTTCCACCCGGAACCGGGGCTGTGGGTTCGGGCGCAGCCGGTTTTTCCTTGGCGAACGGGTTCGTGAACCCGGCCATTATCTTGGTGATTTCAGCAGCGACCGACGGATCCATTCCCGCGAGTATCGCCGCCGATTTCTTCTCCTCCATCGCCTTGAGTATCAGCACTGTCTTCTCCGGCTCGAATTTGGAAAGGATTTTCACCGCGTCCTCTGCATCCATCTTTTCGTAGATGGCGGCCACATCCTTGACGGCATTCTTATCCGTGAGTTCTATCAAGCTCTGAAGCCGCGTTGTCTCGGCCTCAAGGGCTAAGATACGCTCGTCCTTCAACTCAATCCTTTCCTCGAGTTCGGATATTTTGCCTTCCTTCACAGATTTGTCATTTATGAGCTGCCTTAGTTGCTCCTGCAATTGTTGCTCGGGTGTAATTTCAACTTTGCCCTGCGTGGCGGCTTTCTCCTCCTCGGGTGTTATGCCCGGTACGTTTATCACGCCGCTGCGCGCGAGAAACGCGAATACAGCCCCGCCTATCAGCACCACCACAATCAAAATGAGCGCTATTGGAATCCGCCCGTGGTCATCCCTCATATATTTCACCTGCCTCACCAGCCCTTATCCTTTCAAGCGAAATGGTCGCTATATCATCCACAACACGTATCTCTTCACGCCCTTCATCCACGCGGTAGCGTTCCCATGCCCTCTCGCGCAGCTTCTCATAGGTCTTGCGTTCACGCATTCTTTCGGCCAATTCGTCGCGCCTTTTTGCGACCTCTTCCTCAAACCTCGCGATGACTTTCTCCTGCGCTTCGATGCGTATATCCAGCTCAACTTCCCCCTGGTAATTATCCTGTACTTCGACGATATCAGCACCCCTCGTGAGTAGATTTGACCGTTTTTCCATAAGCTCCTGACACTTACGGTGCAGTTCAGCCAAAAAATCCTCCGCCCTTGAGAGTCTCACCACTGCCGCCGCCAGGGCATTACGGCGGTCCCTTTCGAAACCCTCGGCAAGGCGAAGCATACGTTGCCGGCGGAATACAAACGGCTTCATACCCTACCCACCCCCGGCGGGGGATAAGGGTACCCGCGGGGCTGCCCCGGCGCGGTTGGCCGGGGTTGCGCAGCCGATGGCGCGGGCTCAGGCTGGGGTTGTATATCGTTGAAAATATTTATCAGGCCTTCAACCGCGCTCTTGAAATCCGCCTTGTCGTACATATCCTGCTGCAAAAAACCTTTTATCGGTTTGATTTTCTCTATTGCGTAATCGATTTCCTCGCTTGACCCCTTACGATATGCGCCTATATTTATTAAATCCTCCGCATCGCGATAAACGGCAAGCGTATTCCGCAGTTTCGCGGCGTATTTCCTATGCTCCGGCTCCGTGACATCCGGCATGCTGCGCGAAAGGCTTCTCAGGATATCAACCGCGGGCCAGTGGTTGCGGTCGGCCAATTCCCGTCCAAGGACAATATGCCCGTCCAGCACACTTCGCGCCGTATCACTCACCGGCTCCGACAAGTCATCGCCCTCGACGAGCACCGAATATAACCCCGTGATGCTTCCCTTCGGCGTCCGTCCCGCACGCTCCAATAGGCGGGGGATGAGCGTGAACACCGATGGCGTATATCCCCGCGTAGCGGGTGGTTCGCCGCTTGTGAGCCCCACTTCGCGTGCGGCGAAAGCGAACCGGGTAAGGCTGTCCATCATGAACATCACATCATAACCACGGCTGCGATAATATTCCGCGATGGCCGTCGCAACATACGCCCCGCGCATACGAACGATGGGCGATTCATTTGAGAGGGCCACTATAACTACGCTGCGCTTAAGCCCCTCCGGCCCAAGGCTTCTTTCGATAAATTCGCGTACCTCGCGCCCCCGTTCACCGATAAGGGCGATGACGTTTACATCAGCGGATGTATTCCTTGCAACCATGCCCAAAAGGACGCTCTTGCCTACGCCTGAGCCGGAAAATACGCCCACGCGCTGGCCTTTGCCCAAGGTGCATAGCCCATCAATAGCCCTTATGCCGGTCGCGATGGGTTCATCGATCAACGGCCGTTCCACCGGATTGGGCGCATCATTCATCACGGTGATTTTCATGCCGCCCGGAAGGGGCCCCTTATCATCCATCGGTTCCCCCAAACCGTTCAGCACACGTCCTAACAGAAAATCACCCGCGTTTACCATCAATGGCGAGCCGATAAATTCAACAAGGCACCCCTGTTTTATGCCATCCCAGTGCTTGAATGGCGCAAGGATGGCTATCTCGCTCTGAAAGCCGATGACCTCGGCCATACGACCGCCTGCCCCGTCTGCTATCCGGCACAACGTACCTAACGGCACACGCGGCCCGGATGCTTCCGCCTTAAGCCCTACTATGCGTTTGATGTAACCCTTGCAAAGTATGGGGTCGATTCTATCGAGGATGTCGATAAAGGGGGAAAGGTCAACGTTGTCAATATGGCTATCATCCATCGCCGTTCAGCATATCAAGCACAATCGTTTCAACTCTATGGAGCATCCCCTCTAAACTGCCGTCGATTCCCATTGCGGAAGCGTCAACTTTAACCCCCCCGCGTTTAAGCGATGGATCCGCCCGGATTTCGTAACCGTCCGGGGCAAGGCTCGCACCCGACTCCTGCATGAATGTCTCAATGGTTTCAAAATCCTCTGAGCTTACTAATATATCAACCTTGCCTTCAACCGAAAGCCGTTCGAAGATACGCTCTAAATGCTTCTCCACAAACGCGGGGTTGGATTTTATTTCGTTGCCAATAATTAACTTGGTAAGTTTAAGGCTGAAGTCAACGATGCTGCACCGGCACTTCCGCATAAGCTCTACTTGCGTATCCTGCAAAGCCTTTATCTCGCTACGAAGTGATTCGGTTAGTTCGTTAATCTTGGATATCGATTCCCCCTTCCCCCTCTCGATTCCCTCCTGGTAAGCCTTCGCGGTTATTGATGCCGCCTCGGCTTTCGCTTTGGCTATAAACCCCTCCCCTTCCCGTTTCGCCTGCTCCCTTATGTTGTCGGCTTCCTGCTGTACCTGGAGCAGTTTGCGCTCAAAAACCGACAATTGGTGCGATGGGTCGGATGACGGGTCTATCACCCTCTCTTTCCCGGGCGTATCGGCTTTGAATATATCAACCATAATTTCTCGCCGCCCACGAACAGGGATATCACATCACGAGCTCATCTTCCCCGCCGCGGACAATCACTATCTCCCCTGCTTCCTCGAGTGAGCGGATAACATTTACTATCCTCTGCTGGGACGACTCGACATCCTTCAGCCTTACCGGCCCCATGAATTCCATATCCTCAACAAGCATAGCACCTGCGCGCTTTGAGAGGTTCTTGAGGATTTTATTCATCACTTCTTCGCTTACCCCCTTCAAGGCCAGCGATAATTCCTTCGTGTCCACTTCTTTCAGGACTTGCTGGATAGCACGGTCGTTGAGGTGCACGATGTCCTCGAAGATGAACATCCTGTTCTTAACCTCTTCAGCAAGTCCGGGATCTTCTTCTTCCAATTTTTCCAGTATGGCCTTTTCCGTGGCCCTGTCAACTTTATTAAGAATATCCACCAGCACCGGAACCCCTCCCGCCTGGTTGAATTCCTGGTTCAGCAGACTGCTCAGGTTCTTCTCAAGGACGCGCTCTATCTCGCGTATCACTTCCGGTGATGTTTGATCCATGAGGGCCATACGCCTTGCCACATCGACCTGCTTCGTGGGGTCAAGCGATTGTATGACTTGCGCCCCCTTCACCGGGTCGAGATAACTCAGTATAAGCGCAATGGTCTGGGCATGCTCATGGTGGATGAAGTTGATAAGGCTGCTTGCATCGGTTTTACGTATCAAGTCAAACGGCTTCACCTGGAGGAAAGTCGACAGGCGCTGCAATACTTCGCTTGCCTTGGCGTCGCCCAATGCTTTCGACAAAACCGTCCTCGCGTAATCAACTCCCCCAGATGTGATGAAACGCTGCGCCACCCCCATATCGTAAAATTCCTCGAGCACTGTATCGATTTCTTCATTATCGACATTGCGTATGTTGGCAAGCTCCATGGTGATATCCTCGATATCCTGATCGCTCAGATGGGAGAAGATCTTGGCTGATACTTCCTCGCCAAGGGCGATTACAAGAATCGCCGCTTTTTGTCCGCCCCTGAGTTTTGTCGCCTGAGCCAAACGCAATGCCTCCGGCTTGAAATATTTCCCTTCCCCTCACCATTAAATATAAATCAGATTCTATATGACGCCATAATATAGGTCAATATAATATTATTGGCTGAGCCATGTCTTAATAATACGTGCTGCTGATTCCGGGTCGTTTTCCGCCAGACGCGATATCTCCTCGCGCATCTTCAGTTTACGCATAGCCGCGGGATCCGGTGGCGGCATCTCAATTCCCTCTTCTTCCTCGACGACCTCTTCCACCCTGGGAGGCCTGTAACTCCCCTTCACCGGCTTGAGAAGGCGCATGAAAATACTAAACGCGAAGAGCAGCACTACTGCGGGGGGTATCCATTTTATCAGCGATTTCCAGTCGAACTTCTCCGCCTCAGCCTGGGCGGCTTCCAATTCCGTCAGGTACGTGGTATCAAAGGGTGCCATGGTGACCTTGATTTTGTCCCCCCTTGTCTGATCAAGGCTGGTCGCCGCCAAAACAAGCCCTTCGACTTCCTTCACAAGTACGGCATCTTCTTTTTCCCCGTTTATCAGGACACTTACCGATAATTTTTCAACATCCCCCGGCGCTAAAACAGTCCGTTCCGACGATTCGCTGACGCTGTATTCCTTGGTCTCCTTGCTTCGCTTGTTCTCGTATGTCCCCTGTTCCGTGCTGGGATAGCCGGGGATGTTGCTCGAGGTCCCCGGAACCCCTTGCGCCCCCTGCGCTCCGGAGCCTGTTGTTTTTTCGTCCTCTATCTCCTCTTTGGTTAAAACACCCTTGGCCGAACCTTCCAGGGGCGTGAATGTCTTGGATTCTTTTTCAATACGGTCAAAATTCAATTCCGCGCTCACACCGACTGCCACATTCCCCGGCCCAAAGCGCCGCTCTAAGAACTCCTTTATCTTCTGTGTCTCCTGGGCTTCAAATTGGCGCTGCAACGAAAGCCTGTCCGGCAAGCCGGCATATTCCGCTTCCTTATCGCGGGTGACCGATAGCAGGTTGAGTTTACTGTCCACTACGCTGATCTTACCCGGCTCGAGCCTGCTGTCAGCCGTAGCGACAAGATTCTGGATCGCCGCCACTTTCTCCGAATCCAGTGTGCGATACCTCGGCGAGAGCTTGACCATGACCGACCCCTTCGCCTCTTGTATATCCTCCATGAACGGGGATTGTTCCGGGATATTCAAATGAACCCTTGCGAACTCCACTTCGTCCATCGCCCTCAACGTGCGCTCCAACTCCCCTTGTATCGCACGCTGTTTATTTATGTTCTGCGTAAACTCGGTCAGCCCTAAATTACTCTTGTCGAATAATTCAAACCCGGTTGAACCGCTGGGAAGGACATCCTCACGTGCAAGGTCGATGCGTAATTGATATACGTCATCGGCAGGCACCAATATTGAACCGCCGCCGTTTGCCAATTTGTAGGGGATATTCCTTGTCTGCAACTCGGCGACAATGGTTCCCGAATCTTTCAGGTTCAAATCACCATAAAGCAATGCGTATTCCGGCTGCTTCGTTGCCGCAATCCAGAACCATATCGCCGCGACAAAGACAATTCCGCATACCGCTAAAATGACCTTCCTGTCCGGGGAAAGGCCCCGGTATACGTTTATCATCTGTAAGAGGAAATTTCGGCTCTCATCCATCTTACGCTAACCTATCCCGTACGCCCTCATCAGACGGGCATACGCATGATTTCCTGATAGGCTTCGATGACCTTATTGCGCAATTGAAGGAATAACCTTAGCCCCAACTCGGCTTTGCTGAATGCAAGCATCACATCGTGAATTTCGATAGGCTCCCCAAGGGCGAAGGCTGTGCCCATCTCCTGGGCCGCTTTTTCCGCAGAGCTTACCTGGTCAAGCGCCCCGGAGAGATAATCGGCGAAGCTCTTCGCGCCCTCCGCTGCATCAGCGTGGCTCTCCTTGCCTATCTGCCCCGCTGGCTTCACTTGCGGTGCGGTTATTTCTCCTATACGCAGGTCCATCGTTTATCCCATCAGGCCTTCAGGTTATCTCAGCGTCCGATGGTAAGCGCCTTCATGATCATCTGCTTCCCCGTTTCTAAGCAGGAAAGGTTGGCTTCATAGGCGCGGCTTGCAGTAATGAGGTCGGCTAATTCAAGGATCGGGTTTACATTCGGGTAGAAAACATACCCCTCCGCGTCGGCATCCGGATGAGACGGGTCATACACCTGCTTGAGCGGTGACTGGTCCTCGACAATTTTCACCACCCGGACACCCCCGCCCGCATTCGGCAACTTGATACCGGGTGCGCGCTCGGTGTAGTAATCCCGTGCCTGGAATACCGCCAATTGCCGTCTGAATGGTCCGCCCGATGATGTGCGTGTCGTATCGACATTGGCCAAGTTGCCGGCGATTAAGTCCATCCGAAGGCGTTCGGCGGACAATCCAGAGGCGGAGATATCAAGGGTGTTGAATAGGCCCATCTACCTTATCCCTTCCCCTCGGTTACCGCCAGCAGCATGTAAGCGCCTCGCCTGTTCACCAGCTCGATAAGTGTGCTGTAGGCCAAACCGTTACGAGCCAGCTCCACCATCTCTTTTTCCGGGTCTACATTGTTGCCGTCGAGACGCATCGTTGTACTTTCGTCGCGGTAGATGAACTCCTTGACATCAGGCATTTGCTGCTTCGATCCCTTGTCAAGTGCGCGCTTCGCCTGCTCGTAATAGTCGTCGAAGTTCAACCTCGTCGCCTTGTAATTAGGGGTGTCGGCATTGGCGATGTTGTCCGAGATGAGGCGGTGATTGAGGGAAGTGTAATCCAACCCCGATTTAAGGGCCCAGTTAAGCGGTGTATCCAACAACCTCGACCACATCGGCTGCTCCTTCCGACGAAATCCGGTTTAAGCTCCCCCTTGCTCAGACCATTTTTTCTATCGGACGGAGCCGAGATTCCTGAAGGTTGTAAATGTGCAAGTTTTCAAATTATTTTTCTACAGGCCCTGAGTAAGGATGCAAAACACAAAGCCTCGCTCCGGGCCGGAATAGGCGTAGCACGTAAACAGAGTCACCTGCCGAAACTTGCGTTATACTGCAAGCCCAAGCCGGCTAAATCTCCTCCTTATTTTTGGGTCAAGCCCAAGCCACCTTCAAAAGAAGGTATTAATAATATCAAGAGAGATAAAGGGATTTTTACTCATATCCTTGCTCGCTGGGTGCCACGCCCACTTCGGGTCTGCCGAATGGGCGTGCTCTTGATGCAGTAGAAAACACGCCCATTCACGAAGACGTAAACCGGGCGTGGCACCCGACATACTGAACGATCTCCCGAAATACCGTGATTTGTGCTCATCGAACCCTGTGGTCAGTGGTCGCCCATAACCTCTTTTAATTGGGGACGGGGGTTATTTGATAATCGGGGACTGATAATTGGGGACGGGGGATATTTTCCGCAATTAATTCGCCCCCGTCCCCATTTTTCCGCCTTTATTCATGCGGGTTACAGAGGGCCAAAATCGATAATTAGGGACGGGGGTGATTTTTCGCCCGAAATTATCCCCCGTCCCCATTTTTTGGTCTACCACGGTGGTTGGGCAATAATTTCTCGCCGAAGGATTTTTCCAGTTCGCGCATACCAATGGCCGAAGCGTAGGGAATATTTCGCTTAAACAAAACACCAATATTCTGGACCTCCGCCTGGTCCAATAAGGCTTCCTCAAACATCCTGCGCTGGCTCTCGTCGATCCAATTCTCCACAGGTACACCATTATGGATGCCTCTGAGCAACGCCTCGGCGCTCGACCAGTGGTATTTGCATGGCTCATCGACAATCTTAGCCCTGACGGGATTTAGGCAGATATATTGCGCTACCCTCCACATGTATGCCTCTTCATACACTACCGACGCATGATAACGGTCTTCCCACAGGGCTCCTGAACGCCCGGATGTGTAATTGAAGTACTTGGCGTACCTGAATCCCACCCCATGCAGGCATTCTATCAGCGACCCCCTGTACACCGGACGCAGCATCAGATGCACATGGTTGGGCATGAGGCAATACGCCATAAGGGTGCAGCGGCTCTGCTCCATGTAGCGGCTGAGCAGTTCGAGATAATACCTGCGGTCGTCGTCATCCCTGAATACAGGCTGCTTGTTATGCCCCCTCTGCACGACGTGATGCGGGTAACCCGGGAAAATGACCCTTGTTTTTCTCGGCATAATATTTCACCTCATTCACCTGGTTTTTCCTTTCACCATATAGGCGCTCGAATTCACCCAAACATTACACTTCGAGGAAAAAAACTTGTAAATATTTTGGGACATAAATTGGGGACGGGGGATAAAATCGGGGGCAAATTGGGGACGGGGGATGTTTCCCCGCAATAATTCACCCCCGTCCCCATTTTTCGCCCCCTATTCATGCGGGTTACAGAAGGCCAAAATCGATAATTAGGGACGGGGGTGATTTTTCACCCGAAATTATCCCCCGTCCCTAATTATGGGTTAATCCCCCGTCGCTGCAACCGTAGCCGCCTCGACCATCAGCACAACTGTCCGCTTAGGTGCGCGGGTGCGGTGCATAACCCCTCGCGGGACAACCATCCCCTGTCGCGGCGCAAGTTCCACTGTACGGCTTTCCAAGTCCAGAAGGAGAGCACCTTCCAGAACAAAAAAGAACTCATCTTCCATATCATGTTTATGCCAGTGGAATTCCCCCTCGAATACGCCGAGACGTACCACGCAATCGTTCACCCGGCATAGCGACTGGTTCCACCAGCGTATCGTGCATTCGTCAGCGAGCCGCCCCGCATCAACCAGCTCCAGCGGTCCGTATTTAATGCCAGTGTTTATCGAATAATCCATAGTACCTCCCCTGAGGAGAAAGCATCGGATTCCTTAATTCAGATAGCCAAGTGAACGCAACTCCTCAACCATCTCGGGAGTTAAGTCAGGCTGAACCTGTTCCCGGTAGCGCAGGGGGGTCGCATAAATGATGATCCCCTCCCGCCGGACGGGACCGCCGCTATTTTCCTTGAATTCAAAACGAGGATCGTTAACATTAAGGGTGAAAGAGTTCTCATTGACAGCAGATAAGATTGGCCCGATAAAAATCCATCCTTGCTCTACAGGCTGACCATCCTTGTAGAACCCAAGACCGATATCAACCCCTTCGCGGTTTGGTTTAAAGCGTATCTCCTTCTCCAAATTATCACGAAAGCCCAGTTCAAAGGAGAGGATGTCGGCTTTTGTCTCGCATTTATCATCTTTTTCAAAACGGTAGTGCTCGACCGATGCGAACCCCCCAGGGCAGTTTATCGAACCGGAATATACCGGCTTCTCGCTGCGCTCTTTGTCGGTTGTGAACACAATCCTCCAGGGGGAGCTTAATTTCTCCATGTAGCTCATCAGAAACGACCTGAACCCACGGCATATTGACCTTCTGTCAGCCGCAACCGAGGCAAGCATCGGTTTATCGTCCTTCAGGTCGTAAAGCTCCTCCTCACCTGAGAGTGTATGAAATATGTACCTGTATTCCGCAGTAGTAGCCCCTTTTTGCTCAGGCCCTCGCAGCTCTTCCGAGATAAGCACCCGTTCTGAATCGTTTGGGCTGAGCAATGATCTGCCATTCAAGCCTTCCGGGATCTGAATGCTAAGAAATCCAAGGATTGTGGGAAATATGTCCACTGTTGCTCTCAAACCATTGATCACCTGGCCTGAAGGGATGGCTGGTCCCCTTATTATAAGCGGCACATGCAGCACTTCATCATACAGGTCATAACCGTGGCTTACTTGGCCATGCTCAAGAAATTCCTCGCCATGATCACTGCAAAACACGATTAGAGAACCATCCTCCATCCCATTAGAGCCAAGATATTGAATGAATTTTCCGAATTGGTCATCTACGTATGAAATCTCTCCGTCATAAAGGGCCCTTTGAGTTTCAACATCGAACCCAGCTACTCTGCTGCCCATGGCCTTCATTCCGAATTTCGGCAATGTCGAAACCGTATTACTCCCCTCGTATTCCGGGTAATACATCCGGCCGAATTCAAGGGGCGGTTGATAAGGCTCATGCGGGTCCATAAGATGGATGAAAAGGAAAATATCCTCTTCCCTATGCGCATCCAACCATTCACGGGCGCGGGTAAATGTCTTCTCACACAAGCCCATCTCGAAATGCTCGACTCCGTCGAATCCTTGTTGAAGGTTGAAAGCCGGGCTGACAAGGATGCTGTTGATTATCGAAAACGTGGTGAATCCCTCCTCGGAGAGAATTTCAGCCAATGTCGTTTCCGCGCCCGGCAAGAACTGGGTAAGCGTCGTGGCCCCGCACACAGATGGATATCGACCGGTCAATATCGATGAGAATGATGGGAATGTCCAGGGGCAGGCCGAGATACAATAATCATACCGCGTCCCCCCTTCCGCCCACTTGTCTATATTCGGTGTTGCAGGCAGCTTGTAACCATAGCAGGACATATGGTCAGCCCTGAGCGTGTCAACACCTATGAGGATAACCCGCCGGGGCGCTGTGTTAAGGGACGAAAAAACCCTGGGTGCGCTCAGAATAAAGGTTTGCTTGGCTACTTCGCCTGATACACCTTCAAGCTTGAAAGTCACTATAGCGTTACCCGGGTGGAACCCTTCCAGTGTAACCTTCTCGAATCGCCAATCAGGTTCCCTGGCCAGTTCATCTACCTGACCTGAAAGCTGCGATACTATTTTCTCGACTCTCCCTTGAGATACAGCAGCGGTAAATACGAAACCGCCGTCTGTTTGTTCTCCCCCGGCGAATCCCCACTCGAAAGCCAGGACGGGGCTTTGAGGTAGTATCACCTTCAATGCCAGGGGCTCTGTCCATCCCCACCTGAACCCACGCCGCGTATTCCTATGCTCCCCTGCCAGCGGCAGGGACTGCCCAGGTGGTTGTGGCGGCTGCACTATCCGGCTGGGCCCGGGCTGCATGTTCCCGGGCAAACCGGCGGGAGACCCGGCGGGTCGCTCGGTTTTAGTCAATTCCCCGATGAGCTCTTCGAACTCAGGAATCCCCTTTGCCTTGACCAAAGCTTCCGGGTGCAGCATGAAATTAGTGACAGTCGGGGCAGCGTTAGATGTCCTTTTGCAGCTGCTTATAAAAAGGAGCAGTATTATGAGCATAAATATCTTGACTAATTTAAGCACGCAACTCATTACTGCCTCCTATCATACTTCTTGGAAAAGGCCCTCTCCTGACTAATTCAGATAGCCGAGCGAGCGCAATTCCTCAACCATTTCCGGGGTAAGGTCAGGCTGAAGCTGTTCCCGTTGGCGCAACGGGGCGGCTAAGATGGTAATTCCCTGCCGGGAGGGCCCGGTGCCCTGTTCGCTAAATTCAAAGCGTGGGTCGTTTACATTAAGGGTAAAGGAGTTCTCGTCAACTGGAGATGAGCCCGGTCCGACAAAAATCCATCCCGGCTGTACAGGTTGACCATCTTTGAAAAAATCGAAACCGACATCACTCGCGTCAAGGTTTGGTTTAAAGCGTATTTCCTTCTCCCGGTTATCGCCGAAGCCCAATTCAAAAGTGAGGACTTCACCCTTTACATCGTATTTGTCCTCATTTTCAAAATGTATAGGCTCGACCGATGCAAAACCGCCGGGGCAGTTTATTGTACCGGAATATGCCAACTGCTTTTTGGTCTGGTCACCTGACGAGAACACAATCCTCCAGGGAGAGCTGAGTTTCTCGATGTAATCTATTAGAAACGCCCTGAACCCACGGCAAATTGACCTCCTGTCAGCGGCAACGGAATTGAGCATGGGTTTGTCATCTCTTAGATCATAAAGCTCCTCTTCACCTGTGAGGGTGTGCAATATATATCTATAGTCCTCAGTGGTAGCTGCCTTCTGTTCAGGTTCATGTACAAGTTCTTCCGAGATGAGTATCCGATTCGAATCACCTGAAATGAGTAGTGACCTGCCATTCATGTTCTCCGGAGTCTGAATGCCAAAAAAACCAAGGACTGTGGGAAATATGTCCACTGTTGCTCTTAAATCATTGATCACCTGGCCTGAAGGGATGGCTGGGCCCCTTATTATAAGCGGCACATGCAGCACTTCATCATACAGGTCATAACCGTGGCTTACTAAACCATGTTCAAGAAATTCCTCCCCATGATCACTGCAAAACACAATTAAAGAACCATCCTCCATCTCGTTAGACGCAAGGCCCTGTATGAATTTCCCAAATTGGTCATCCAAATATGTAATTTCCCCATCATACAGGGCTCTTTCAGCTTCAACGAATTCGACATTATGTATGGGCTCGGGTACACTGCCACCATTGTTATTCGTTCCAAATTTCTCCAGCATCCCCATCACTTCTCCGTCGTATTCAGGGTAATACATCCGGCCGAACTCAAGGGGCGGTTGATAAGGCGCATGCGGGTCCATAAGATGGATAAAAAGAAAGATATCCTCTTCCTTATGCGCATCTAACCATTCGCTGGCGCGGGCAAACGTTTTTTCGCACGTGCCCATTTCGAAGTGCTCGACTCCGTCAAACCCCTGGTGAAGGTCGAAGACCGGGCTTACAAAGTAGCTGTTGATTATCGAAAATGTGGTAAATCCCTCCTTGGAGAGAATTTCAGCCAAAGTCGTTTCCGTACCCGGCAGGAACTGTGTAAGTGTTGTGGCCCCGCATACAGATGGATAACGACCGGTCAATATCGCTGAGAATGATGGAAACGTCCAGGGGCAGGCAGATACACAATAATCATACCGTGTCCCGCCTTCCGCCCATTTGTCTATATTCGGTGTTGTAGGGAGCTTGTAGCCATAACAGGACATATGGTCAGCCCTGAGGGTGTCAACACCTATGAGGATAATCCGCCGGGGCGCTGTGTTAAGCGCGGAAAAAATCCTTGGTGCGCTCAGAATAAAGTCTTGCTCTGCCATCTCCGGTGGTACACCATCAAGCTTAAAAGCTATTAATGCGTCACCCGGGTGAAACCCCTCGAGGGGAACCTTCTCAACCCCCCAATTCGGGTCCATGTATACTCTATGTACTGCATCAGACAATTCTGATACGGTTTTTTCAACCTTCCCTTGGGATACAACCACGGAGAAGCTACACCCTTGTCTAAACATCGCCGCCCCGGCGAATCCCCATTCGAAAGCCAAAACCGGACTTTGAGGCAGCACGACTTTGAAGACCAGTGGCTCTGTCCATCCCCACTTGAACCCACGCCGCATACTCCAATGCTCCCCAGCAAGTGGCGGCAACTGCAGAGGCAGTTGTGCTTGTGGTTGCGGTTGTGCTTGTGGTTGCGGTTGTGCTGGCGGTCGTGGTTGTGCTGGCGGTCGTGGTTGTGCTGGCGGTCGTGGTTGTGCTGGTGGTCGTGGTGGCGGCATTATCTGGTTGAATCCAGGCTGCATGCTCCCGGGCGACCCGGCAGGACGCTCGGTTTTAGTCAATTCACCGATAAGCTTATCGAACTCAGGAATCCCATCGGTCTTGATCAAAGCCTCCGGGTGTTGCATGAAATTAGTGACAGTCGGTACAGCGTTAGATGTCCTTTTGCAGCTGCTTATGAAAAGGAGCAGTATTATGACTATAAATATTTTAACTAATTTAAGCACACAACTCATTACTGCCTCCCATCATAATCCTCGGAAGGGGCCTTCTCCTGGCTAATTCAGATAGCCAAGTGAACGTAACTCCTCAACCATCTCGGGAGTTAAGTCAGGCTGAACCTGTTCCCGGTAGCGCAATGGGGCCGCATAGATGACAATTCCCACCTGCGAGTGGGGACTGCCGCCATTTTCACTGAATTCAAAGCGGGGATCGTTAACATTAAGGGTGAAGGAGCTTTCATTAACGGGAGACAAGTTCGGTCCTACAAATACCCCGCCTGGTCCAATAGGCATACCGAACCTGTAAAAATCAAAACCAATATCAACTCCTTCACGCTTTGATTTGAAGCGTATTTCCTTCTCCCAGTTATCGTTGAAGCTTAATTCGAAGGAAAGGACTTCACCTTTTACCTCATATTTGTCATCTTTTTCAAAACGGTAAGGCTCGACCGACGCAAACCCGCCGGGACAGTCTATTGAACCCGAATACGTCGTCTGCATGTTGCGCTGTTCACTGGCCGAGAACACAATTCTCCAGGGAGAGCTGAGTTTCTCGGTGTAACTTATCAGAAATGTCCTGAACCCGCGGCATATGGACCTCCTGTCAGCCGCAACCGAAGCAAGCATCGGCTTGTCATCCTTTAGGTCGTAAAGCTCCTCCTTACCTGAAAGAGTATGAAGTATGTACCTGTAATCCGCAGTCGTAGCCCCTTTTTGGTCAAAACCCTGCTCAAGCTCTTCCGAGATGAGTATCCGGTCTGAATCGTTTGAACTGAGAAGGGATATCCCGTTCAAATTTTCCGGGATCTTGATGTTGAGAAACCCAAGGATTGTGGGGAATATATCCACTGTTGCTATTAAATCATTGACCACCTGGCCGGAAGGTATACCCGGCCCCAGGATTATAAGCGGTACATGCAGTACCTCATCGTATAAGCTATGACCATGCCCTGTCCCACCGTGCTCAAGGAATTCCTCCCCATGATCACTGCAGAACACGATTAAGGAACCATCCTCCATCCCGTTTGAGCCAAGGTATTGCATGAATTTCCCGAACTGGTCATCTACGTATGTAATCTCTCCATCATATAAGGCTCTCTGAATTTCCATGGATGTGGCTTGATCGAAAACCAAGGGCTCCGCGCCAGCTTTATTGTTTCCTACTTGGTCCCTCACCACTTCTTCCAGAACCCTCCCGTCATATCGCGGATAATACATCTGGCCGAACTCGAGGGGCGGCTGATAGGGCGTGTGTGGGTCCATAAGATGGATGAAAAGGAAAATATCCTCTTCCTTATGGGCATCCAACCATTCACGGGCGCGGGTAAATGTCCCTTCGCACAAGCCCATCTCGAAATGCTCGACTCCGTCGAACCCTTGTTGAAGGTTGAAAACCGGGCTGACAAGGTAGCTGTTGATTATCGAAAAAGTGGTAAATCCGTCTTTGGAGAGAATTTCAGCCAATGTCGTTTCCGCCCCCGGGAGGAACCGGGTAAGTGTCATGGCCCCGCACACAGACGGATAACGGCCGGTCAATATCGATGAGAATGATGGAAACGTCCAGGGGCAGGCAGATACACAATAATCATACCGTGTCCCCCCTTCCGACCACTTGTCTATATTCGGCGTTGTAGGGAGCTTGTAGCCATAACAGGACATATCATCAGCCCTGAGCGTATCGACCCCTATGAGGATAACCCGCCGGGGCGCTGTTTTAAGGGATGAAAAAAACCTTGGTGCGCTCAGGATGAAGGCTTTTTCAGCTATCTCATCCGGCACTCCCTCAAGCTTGAAAGTCACTAATGCATCACCAGGATGAAACCCTTCAAGGGTGACCTTCTCGAGCCCCCAGTTTGGGTCCTTGCTGACTTCACCAATTTGACCGGACAATTCAGATACGATTTTTTCCGCCCTCCCTTGGGATACAGCCGCGGTGAATTTGAACTCGTATCTCTCCGTATCCACCCCTGTGAATCCCCATTCAAAAGCCAGAATTGGGGCTTGCGGTAGCACAACCTTGAATGCCAGGGGCTCTGTCCATCCCCACTTGAACCCATGCCGCATGTTCCTATGCTCGCCCGCGAGCGGCGGGGTTGACGGCTGCTGCCCCTTCACGTCGAACCTACGCTGCATCCTCCCACGCACAACGCCGGACGGCTCGGTTTTGGTCAAATCACCGATGAGCTCATCAAATTCAGGAATCCCATCTGCCTTGACCAAAGCTTCCGGGTGCTCCAGAAAATTAATCGCAGTCGGTATAGCGGTTGATATTCTTTTACAGCCGCCAATGAGAAAAACTAACATGAGGACCATAAGAATCTGATTTCTTATTCTGAAAAGGCCTTTCACTGCAACTTCCTTTCACGTTTCTCAGGAAAGATACTTTCCCTGGGTCAAATCGGGGAGGCCAAGGCTAATCACGATTCTATCATAGAAATCACGTAGCTACATAGCCCCAAAAGGCTAAAATATATTGATCCCTCACCGTCCCGGGACGCCATGGTAAGTTAACGTTTTCCTGAATTAGAGTGCTATTCCAGGCCCAACCAAAAGGAATTCCCTTCTTAGAGAATGATCACCCACAACCCTTCGGACTCGAATATCAACGTCACCCGCCCATGGCAATAAATGATTTCTCAATGGAATTGGTATTAGCCCTGTTTAGAACCGATGCGCGCATCTATGAAAAGTCGCCTGTGTCCATATGTAATCCCACATCCTGAAGCAGTCATTTGTACCCGCTCATAGAGAGTGTCAAACCCCTAATTCAGATAGCCAAGCGAACGCAGTTCCTCAACCATTTCAGGGGTCAGGTCAGGCTGAACCTGTTCCCGGTAGCGCAACGGTGTTGCATAGATGATAATTCCCCCCCACGGGGTGGGGTTCCCGCTATCATCGCTGAATTCAAAGCGGGCATCGTTGAGGTTAAGGGTAAAGGTATGCTCATTAACAGCAGAGGAGTTGGGTCCGATAACAATCCCACCCTGCTTGAGGGGCTCCCCATACTTGTTAAACTCAAAACCAACATCAACCCCTTCACGGTTTGGCTTAAAGCGTATCTCCTTCTCCCTTGTAGAGCCAAAGCCCAATTCAAAGGAAAGGGTTTCGCCTTTGATCTCATATTTATCGTTTTTTTCAAAACGATAGGGCTCGACCGATACGAAGCCGCCGGGACAGTTTATCGAACCGGAATATACCGTGTCCAAGTTGCCCTGTTCAACGGCTGAGAACACAACCCTCCAGGGAGAGCTGAGTTTCTCGATATAGCTTATCAGAAACGCCTTAAACCCACCGCATGTTGATCTCCTGTCAGCAGCAACCGAAGCAAGCATCGGTTTGTCATCACTTAGGTCGTAAAGCTCCTCTTCACCTAATGCTACGTGAAATATGTATCTATATTCCTCGGTAGTAGCCGCCTTTTGCTCAAGCCCCAGTTGAAGCTCTCCCGAGAGAAGCTCATCCGAGATAAGAATCCGTTCTGAATCGTTTGAACTGAGCAGTGATCTGCCGTTCAAACCTTCGGGAATTTGAATATTGAGAAACCCAAGGATTGTGGGAAATATATCCACTGTTGCTGTAAGACTATCGATTACCTTGCCCGGAAAGAAGCCCGACCCGTGAATTATGAGCGGTACATGCAGCACCTCGTCATACAGGTCTTTGCCGTGCTCCGTCCTGCCGTGCTCGAGGAATTCTTCGCCGTGATCACTGCAAAATACGATTAAAGAACCATCCTCCATCCCGTTGGAAGCGAGGTACTGAATGAACTTCCCAAATTGGTCATCCAAATATGTAATCTCCCCGTCATAAAGGGCTCTTTGAGTTTCAACCAGTTTGATATCCTCAATAGTAACAGGAGGCGCTCCGCCAAGGATGTCACTTCTTCGAAGATCCCATCGCGTCTTTACCTCATTCCCGTCATATTCCGGGTAATACATACGGCCGAATTCAAGGGGTGGCCGATAAGGCGTATGCGGGTCCATAAAATGGAGGAAGAGGAAGACATCCTCTTGTTTATGCGCATCCAACCATTTCCGTGCGCGGGCAAATATATCTTCGCATGGGGCCAACTCGAAATGCTCGACTCCGTCGAATCCCTGGTGAATGTTGTAAACCGGGCTGACGAAAAAACTGGTAATCATTGCGAAAGTGGTAAATCCCTCCCTTGAGAGAATTTCAGCCAAAGTCGTTTCCGCACCCGGGAGGAATCGAGTAGCTGTAGTAGCCCCGCACACAGTCGGATAACGGCCTGTAAATATCGATGCGAATGACGGGAATGTCCACGGGCTGGCGGAGACACAATAACTATACCGTGTCCCGCCTTGCGCCCACGTGTCTATATTTGGTGTTGTAGGGAGCTTGTAGCCATAACAGGACATATGATCGGCCCTGAGGGTGTCGACCCCTATGAGGATAATCCGCCGGGGTGCTGCGTTGAGAGATGAAAAAACCCTTGGTGCGCTCAGAATAAAGGTCTGCTTGGCCACTTCACCTGATACACCATCGAGCTTGAAAGTTACTAATGCATCACCAGGATGAAACCCTTCAAGGGAGACCTTCGCAAACCCCCAATTTGGGTCCTTCCTAATCTCATCTGCCTGACCGGACAATTCCGATACGATTTTCTCAACCCTGCCTTGCGAGACAGCCATAGTGAATCTGAACCCGCCTTCTATTGTATCCACCCCGGCAAATCCCCATTCGAAAGCCAAAACCGGGGCTTGCGGCAGCATGACTTTAAATGCTATGGGCTTTGTCCATTCCCACTTGAACCCACGCCGCGTATTCCTATGCTCCCCGGCAAGAGGGGAAAGCTGCGGAGGTGGCGGCAGGATCATCTGGTTAAACCCTGGTTGCATGCCACCAGGCACCCTACCGGGTGACTCAATCTTAGTTAATTCACCGATAAGCTCATCGAACTCAGGAATCCCATCCGTCTTGACCAAAGCCTCAGGGTGCTGCAAGAAATTAGTGAAGCTCGGTATGGTTTGGGACGTACGATTACAACTTCCCAAGAGAAGTAATAGCGTTATGAGTATGAAATTCGCGCTTCTTCTTCCGAGAAGGCTTCTCACTACAACTTCCTTTAAAACTTCTCAGGAAAGTCACCTTCCCTGGTTCAAAGAAGGACAACCACGATTAATGATTATTATACCAAATTAATCATTATCAATCACGCAGCTACATAGCTCCTGGAGGTTAAAATTTATTCTTCCCCTCACCGTCCCGAGGTATTATGGCAAATTCACGTCTTCATGAATGGCCGTGTCAGCATGATGCTTTTTACATCAAGCCCATTTGAGGGAACTCGAAATGGACAAGGCACCAGGGTGATTATCTGGAATTAAGCCGGCCCTTGCTTATCCACCGCCCGTATATTTGGCTGAATTGCACCTTCGCCGCACGGTCAATGAACCTCCGCTGCCTGCACAGCCTTGGCAGTTTGAACGGCAGGATGAAAAATGAGCCTAAAAGAAGGGGGGAAGTGAATAGCGTGCGGAAGAATTGCAGGATTTCCTGGCGGACGAGGGGGATGAAGTCGCGCATGAGCAGCGGGAAGGAGTCATGCTTCAGGATGATTTTATATCTGTTGGTATGTGCCCTGAAGCGTATCGCGAAACTTCGCCGCCCCCCGCTGCCGGCAAGGGCGTGATGTGCGACGGCAGAGGGTGTGTACCATGCCTTGTAACCCGCGCGTCTCAAACGGAAATCGATATCGATATCCTCCAAATACGCGAAGAAATCCTCATCGAATATTTCACCATCAGATGCGCTTTCCTCAACAAACGCGATTTCCCTTAACGCTGAAAGGCGATACATTGCCGCAGCCGCGCTTACTCCGAAAACTTCGCCCTCGACCTCGTATTGCCCGTTGTCCTCCTCATTCTTACCCCGGTTGACGACGATTCGGTCGTCATAGAATCGATGCCCCGTCGAGTCGATGATATCAGGCTTCCCGGGAGAATGAGGGCGCAGCAGCTTGCCTGTGACCGATGCGATTTCAGGGTCGGCATCCATCACCGCGACCAACGCCGCGATATAACCCGGTTCCATGAAGACGTCCTGGTTCAACAGCAGGATGAATTCCCCCTGCGCGACGGATATAGCCTGGTTGGCGGCTCTCGCAAAGCCGAGGTTGTGTTCATTCGTAATAATCTTCGCTTTGCCCTTCGCCAACCAGGAATTTAAATGTTCCGTCTGCTTCAGCGTTTGGATTAATCCGTCATCTGGAGAGTTGTCGATAAGCGCAAGTCCCCAGTTCATAAATTCCTGCGATGCCAAATCGGACAGGCATCGTTCAAGCTGACCTTGCCCGTGGAAATTGAATATCGCAACAGTTGCCCGGGGGTTATTCATTTGAGGTCTTTTGTTCTCCCGAGGACGCGGTAATATACCTTTATTGTTTCCTTTGCATTATTTTCCCAGGAAAATAATTGCACGCGTTGCTTCCCCTTCTCAATGAGTGACTGCCTTAATTCTTTATCGTTGTAAAGCTCCGCGATTGCCTGGCCTATTTCATCCGCCCGCTGCGGGTTGACATATTTTACGGCATCCCCGCCGACTTCTTCGGTCGCCTCAAGACGGCTGGTCAGTACCGGCACCCCTTTCGCGAACGCCTCGATAATGGGCAGCCCGAAGCCCTCCTCCAAGCTTGGGAAAACGAGCATCACCGCCGCCTGGTACATCGCCGCCAGTTCCTTGGTTCCTAAATACCCGCAGAAAGCGACTCTGTCGGTCAGTTGGAGTTCCTCGACGAGCGCCCTCATCTCGCGCTGGTATTTATTTTCCCTCCCGACAAGGGCTAACTTGGTCTCTGCAGGAAGGTCGGGCAATGCCTTCGCAAAGCCGCGGATTATTCCCGTATGGTTCTTGCGCGGCTCGAATGATGCAACTGAGAGAAGGTAATCCCCCGTGATGTGGTTCGCCCTGCGGAGCGTATTCACCAGATCACGGTCAGACTCCTTGAGGAATTCCTTCCCCACGCCGAGGTGGATTACCGTGATCTTTCCAGCGGGGATATGCAGATAACGCATCAAATCCTTTTTAGTGGCTTCCGAGTTGGCGATAATGTGGTCGGCCTTCTGCAGGGTGCGCGGTATAAACTCGGCGAAGTATTTGCGCGCAAGGCCTGTCATCATCTCAGGATGTTTCAATATTATAAGGTCATGCGCTGTGGCTACTTTCTTGCGTGAACCGATAACCGGCAGGCTGAGCGCTGGTGAGTGGAAGACATCACAGTCGGATCGCGCAATCAACCAGGGCAGTCTCGTCTGCTCCCATAGCAGGCGTTGGGGCGTCGTGCGGAGTGGTTTATTGCCCGGAGGGGACAGGCGTACGACTTTAAGGCTCTCACGGAAATTTTCAAGTACCTCGACGAGATTGAGGGCATATACGCCCAAGCCGGTCTGGATATTCCCCAGCAGCGCCTGGCAATCGATGGCGACGGTTATCTTAGACAACGGACTCTCCCCGCTATTACTCAATTGATAATTCTACCACACCATCTGCTATCGTTTACCTTTTCCAATACCAACAGGGGGCTGAAAAAGGTAATTTATGCGGGCAAAAGGGGACTGTCCTTCACTCGGAACAAACCAGTATCCGAACCGCGACCGTCAGGGAGCGGACTTATCATCGACTTGTTGAAAAAATGGGTTTGAATGGGTACCGCATATCTATCAATCCCGCGGTACCGCGGGATTGCGGCGTATGCCGTGATATGCGGTTTCCAAGGCATCGCGCGCATCAATAGATGCGCTACCCTCGAGCACTTTTTCAACAGGCTCATCATGTCCGCTTGCTTACGCGCGCGGTTCGGAACATACCAGTATCCGAACCGCGACCGTCAGGGAGCGGACTTTCGCAATCCATCTCAAGAAGAACCGGTAAAAACTAAAACCCCCCCGGGTGGGGGGGTGATATAAATGGCTCGGCCTTATTATTCTTATAACGGTAAGTAGATGTACCCTAAAGGCATGATAGTATCGGAATTGACATGTACATCCGCTTCATAAAGCACAATTGAATTGGACAAAATCTGCAATACATGGTCACCCTCAGGAACCTTAAGCAGATGGAATGTCCCATCGCCACCGGTTGTATCGGTGATGCCCAGGCCCTTGATTGTAACCAGCAAGCCGCTGAGCGGGTCGCCATCGAGGCTCGACAATGTCTTGCCTGTGATGTCGCCATAGCCGGACTGCCCGACGCCCGTGCGGTCGAGATATAACGTCACGGTGCTCTTGTAGCCGCCCTTGACGAATACATCGACGTTACCGGCTCTGTACCCGGCGCGGTTGGCAAGCAGTGTCTGTCCGCCCTGGGGCACGGAGGAGAACTTAAAGAAGCCCAGCTCGTTGGTCACGGTCAAGAATTCGCGGTATGTGCTTGAGATTGACACGATTACATTGTCAAGAGCAACGCCCGTCGACTTGTCGCGGACATAGCCCTCGATGGAACCGTAGGAAATCGGGTCGCCGTATTCATTGACGATGATGAGATGCGGGGCGTTCGAGACGGCGATATACACATTACCGAGGCTGTCGATTTCGATAGCTGTCGGGTGGGTTATATCAAGCCCGGCACCGGCAACGCCGGTCCCGAACATGCGGATGAACTTGCCCTGGTTGTCGAAAACCTGGACGCGGTTCAGGCCGGTGTCGGTGATATAAATCTCCTGGTTTCTCGGGTCGACCGCAACACCGGTCGGGCCATAGAAATCGCCCGGCTGATGGCTTGTGCCGTCATTGGCCCCGCCGATAATCCGCTGTACGACAATCATACTTGGCGGCTGAACGGGATCGGTGATTGCGATCGAGTTGCCATTAGGGACAACAACTATCATTCGTCCATAGGCATCAAATTCGAAATCTGAGACATTAGGTGTGCTTATCCCGTCACGCGGGGGAAGCATCACTCAGCCCTTGGTCTCGTCCCAGCAGAAGATCTCAACCGCGGCACTGGCCATCGGGTAGCCATAGGCATCCACGGCGTCCACATCTGTCTTGTTGTGGTAGACGACGTAGTCGGCTTCACCTTCCCAATAATCCGGGTCAGCACCCATACGTGGGCCTGCTGGATGGACAGCTATAATGCCGTCAAGCAAATCCTGGTTTTCGGGGACTTTGTCGGGTTCAAGACCGCAATCCGGGTCTGTATGAACCTTCTTGTGGCCAATCTTGATGAACAACCATCCGTAAATCGGATGTAAATCAATGCCCTGGGGAGTAAATAAAGGATTCGGGCATCCAAACGCCCCTGATGATGTTGTCGGACCGCACCACGGCGGCGGGTGGGCTGCACCACCCCACCAGGTCCCTCACGATGGGCAGTCCGGGAAGGCATTACCTCCCGTCACATGAGCATCATCAAAGAAAGATTTCCATGAGCAGGCGATGGGTGGGCCGGAAGCGATAATAGCTTTACCGGAATCCAACCATCCCGGACCTTCATCTACAAGTCCGGTCCAAACTGTCTCCGAAGTCATTGTGCGTTTCCAAATCCCAAAAGTGTCGAAGAGTTCGATCCCGGTACCAGCATCCGAGACAGTCAGGTCGCCGTCTTTCTCGAATGCCATATCCACAATAGCCCCGAACGTCCAATCAGCAAACGGGACCGGGATATTGGGATCCAGAGTATCACCCTGCTGATTATCTTTCCCAGGGTTGGGCAGGTCGGGATTGTTCAAATTATCGGGATTCGAACATCCCAAACCGATCCAACCAATGAGAAGCAACATCGCAAGGCCGGCCAGAATCTTCATAGCCCTCATCGTTACCTCCTATCCAATATTAAGGAGCTTGAATCATCGCGTAATGGAGGAAAACAATATAACACTATTCCGGCAAAACGCCGGGCTAACGTCCTCATCAAGGGAGCCTCATCTATTATATAATATCCATTTCCCAACAGCAAATTATTTTTATTCCTCTCACCGTCGGGGAAATGGCATTTTCCCTTTACGAGGTAAATAATCCTACCATAATTACTATTCAGTTGGCAAGGTTCAAACGCTCAAAATCCTACGACGCATCCCCTATCTATTTTCCATCCCCCCTCCCCCGGAATAAGAGGGGAGGGGGGATTATATAAGTAGTTTACAACGGTAAGTAAATGTACCCTAAAGGCATTATAGTGTCGGAGTTGACGTGGACATCCTGCTCGTATAGAACAATCGAATTGGACAAAATCTGCAATACATGGTCCCCCTCAGGAACCTTAAGCAGGTGGAATGTCCCATCGCCACCGGTTGTATCGGTGATGCCCAGGCCCTTGATTGTAACCAGCAAGCCGCTGAGCGGGTCGCCATCGAGGCTCGACAATGTCTTGCCTGTAATGTCGCCATAGCCGGACTGCCCGACGCCCGTGCGGTCGAGATATAACGTCACGGTGCTCTTGTAGCCGCCCTTGACGAATACATCGACGTTACCGGCCTTGTACCCGGCCCGGTTGGCAAGCAAGGTCTGCCCGCCCTGGGGAACAGAGGAGAACTTGAAGAAGCCCTGTGTGTTGGTTACGGTCAAATATTCGCGGTACGTGCTCGAGATTGACACGATTACATTGTCAAGAGCAACGCCCGTCGATTTGTCCCGGACATAACCCTCGATGGAGCCGTAGGAAATCGGGTCGCCATATTCATTGACGATGATGAGATGCGGCTCGTTCGAGACAGCGACATAAACATTACCTAAGCTGTCGACTTCGATGGCGGTTGGAGCCGTGATGTCGAGACCGTAAGCTGAGACACCTGTCCCGAACATCCGGATGAACTTGCCCTGGTTGTCGAAAACCTGGACGCGGTTCAGGCCGGTGTCGGTGATGTAAATATCCTGGTTCCTCGGGTCAACCGCAACACCCTGCGGGCCATAGAAGTCACCCGGCTGATGGCTTGTGCCGTCATTGGCGCCACCGATAATCCGCTGAACCACGATCATTTCCGTCGGTACGACAGGGTCCGTGATTGCAAACGAGTTTCCGTTGGGGACGACTACTATCATTCGTCCGTAGGCATCAAATTTGAAATCTGAAATATTAGGTGTGCCTATCCCGTCGCGCGGCGGAAGCATCGTGAAGGGATTGGTTTCATCCCAGCAGAATATCTGAACCGCGGCACTCGCCATGGGGTAGCCATAAGCATCGATGGCATCAACGTCGGACTTGTTGTGATAGACGACATAGTCCGCGGTACCTTCATAGAATTGAAGCTCAGCGCCCAGTGTAGGGGCCTGATAACTGATTGCCATAATGCCGTCGCCCAAATCGAAATTCTCCGGTATTTTGTCGGGTTCGAGGCCGCAGTCGGGGTCTGTGTTGACTTTTGGGTGGGCTATCTTAACGAACAGCCAGCCATATATCGGATGCATGTCAATGCCCTGAGGTGTAATGTTGTTAGCCAGAAGAGCTGTGCATCCAAACGTTCCTGACGAAGTTGTAGGACCACACCACGGCGGCGGATGAGCTTCCCCGCCCCACCACCAGTCGGCGGGAGATGAAATCGTGCCCCCGCCGGTTACATACTTGTCATCGTAGAACGATGTCCACGAGCAACCGACAGAGGGGCCGGTCGCGAGAACTGCCTTCCCTGAGTCTAACCATCCGGGGCCCGCATCAACAAGCCCGGTCCATGGTGTTTCTGTGGTCATTTCGCGCTTGAGAATTCCGAATGTATCGAATAGCCGGATGCCGGCGTTGAGATCCGAAACGGTGAGGTCACCGTCCTTCTCAAACGCTAAATCGAGAATCGTGCCGAATTCAGTATCTGCAAACGGCACAGGGATATTCGGGTCCAATTGGTCGCCTTGGTTAACATCGGACCCGGGGTTTGGCAGGTCAGGCTGGTTTAAGTTGTCCGGATTGGAACAACCTAAGCCGACCCACGCGAATAGGAACAACAACGCGATTCCAGCCAAAAACCCAAAACCCTTCATCATATTCTCCTTTCATAAAATTGTCAAACCATTAGTGAATTTTTCACTTATTCAATTTGTTCTATGGGTCCCCCTGCTAAGTGCCTCCTGTGCCGGTGCCGGTAGGGGCAAGCTTCGGATAGAAGTTCCCCTCGTAACTGGCCCCGGGAAGCAACAGAAATGTATCGCCATATTGGAACTTAGGCTCGGGAGTAAGATGGTTCTCAGGTGCCGCTGTTATCTGGAGCATGTAAAGATCCCCGGTCGTTATATATACACCATAAAACCCTTCGGTGCCGCCCGACTGAACTTCAATAGGCTCGGCAACTCCAGGGAATGCTTCGGACGCTCGACGTGTAGCAATTGTCAATGTTGATTCAAGTCCGATATTGTTGGACGCCGAACGTACCCGGCCATAAACCACGCCGGTATTGTTGGCGGCCGCCATAAGCGCATTCGCTTCACAAACGGCATATTGGAAAGCAAGCGTAAGGTCGTGCACCTCGACCAATGTCTCATCGTTCAAATCCAGCCCCGCGGTTGTCCAGTTGCAGCTTCCTGAAAGCACTACCGGGTCGTTGGAAGACGCCGCGGTGAAGTACTCGAAATCCTCAAACGTGGTCGGGACATCCAAAACCATAAATTTGTCGTTCATCCCGTTCCTGGTCGGGAAGTCGTAGGCCACACCGTTCGGCATAGCGTATGTCGCCGACGGGCCGTCGTAAACACCGGCGATGGCGTAGCGGCCTGACGTGACCAGTGTATTGATGAGATTTATGATCGCGCCATCAGTAGCCTGGTTAATCGCATAGAATAGATATTCGTTAATATTGTTTAACTGGTCAATGATCATTGTGCGCAAACCGTCATTGGGGCCGAAGTAAATCTTCACATCGACGCCGATCTTGAAGGTATGCTTGAGCATAACCTCCTTCTCCTTGCCGAACTTGCCCCTGTCGAACATCTGGGTGAAGTCGAAGAAGAAAGCATCGGTTACGCTCTTTATCTCGCTCACGTCGCTGCTTGCATTCAAACCTGAGCTCAACGGGGTGTCGATTATCAGGGTATTGTTCGCGGAACGGCTGAATGACGTATCGAGCATGTCCGCTGAGCCGGTCAGGACGATGTGGTTATCGATTATCCAGTACCGCTCATGCATTTGCCTGTTGATATCGTCCTCGTCGGTACGGATAAGCACACCGGCGTCAATCAGTTCCTGGATCATATATATGCTGTTCGGGTCATTGAAGAACCCTTTTTCGGTGACGATTCGCACTTTCACGCCCCTGTTAGCGATGCTCACCAGGCGGATTACCATCCCCTGGTTATTTATGCGGGTTGAGCATATGTCGATTGTGGATTTCGCCGAATCAATGTATGCCATCAGGTCGGCCATTTCGAGCATTGTCAACCCGACAGATTGCATCGTTTGCCGTGTGTAAGGGTCGGATGCGCCATCCTTGCCGCTCCCCTCAACCCTGAATTGCGGGTCGGTGAAGACCACCTTCACAGGGGAAGGTGTAAGCGAGAATCCGGATGCGGGGATGTTATCCGGATTTTTGCACCCGCCCGTGAGCAGGGCAACCAGAGCCATGAATAGTATAGTTAAGCCTAAGTATCTTAAGAATCGCATTTACTGAGCTCCTTCACTATCATTAAAATGAAAAAAGCTTTCGATAACAATCCTCATAATCACTACCCTTTCCCGGTGCCTTCCGGCGGGTACGCCGATTTGCCGTCGCCATTGGGATCGGGGATGAGCACCTGGTAGTGGCACATAAGGCAGAAGGGGTCATGGATACGCGGGTCCACCTCATCCTTATTTTCCCCGGGAACCAATGAGAAATCGAGTCTCCCGTCGCCCCCAGGGCTCAAGCACCAAAGCTGCGGGTCCGGTTGCTTGTAGCCATCCTTGATGACAACCACAACTACATTCCCGTATGGGATTGCGGCCGTATACCATCCATATTTGTCGGTATAAGTCGTGACGGCGAATATATCCTCCTCGGTCCCTGCGGTAAAGGGCGAGCTTATCAAATGCACTTTTGCAGAGGAGACGGCCTCTTCATTCACGATGCTTATGACATTACCGCGCATCGTGCCAGACTCCCTCTGGGGTTTGATGATTATCTGGTCTTTTCCACCGCATCCGGCAACCAACGCCAAGGTTGCAATTACAATGCAGACCAATAGCAGTGCAAGTGTGCGAATCAACTTAACACCTCTCTGCTCAATAAGATGAAATCATTATTTAATAAGACGAATATCATATCAATCACACCTATGAATTGCAACCTGATAACCAGCCTTGGCATTATTTTTTTTCATCACTTTAGCCTACTGGGCTCCTCGCTATTCTCTCTCAATCGAGTCACCCTTAAGAAACCGGACCGAATACAAAGGTTCAAAAAAAAGATTACAAAAAGCTACAAAAATTTACCATAACTTACATGGGTTTGTCAAGAGGTAAGGGTAAAAATTTTGACTTTTTTTTAATATAGATTACCGAGCTTTTTTGGCGCTGTAATCTTGCCCTCTCGCCCCAGTCGCTATCACCCAAGTCTGGTTATGATAAAATAATGGCAAGCCATTTATATTGATCCGGCTTCAAGGAGAGTGCTATGAAAATTCCCTTAAAGCCTTTGTTCAGGCTGATTTTCATGATTCTCTTTTTTATCATCGCTGGGAATCTCTCCGATGCCAATGCCGG
>Ga0315277_10001372_pt1 | contig 35573 bp, 35 predicted proteins | sample YL17G05_15_MG_FD_203695 | JGI IMG/M metagenome (GOLD analysis project Ga0315277, IMG submission 203695) | Sediment microbial communities from Yellowstone Lake, YNP, Wyoming, USA - YL17G05_15 | ecosystem: Environmental > Aquatic > Freshwater > Lake > Sediment | place: USA: Wyoming | collected...
GGTGTAAGTAGCCACGCTGAAAAGAGATACGTTCAACGGGTCGGCTGTTGACAGTTATTGGCGAACGGGGTTATACTTCTCTCAAGCCGCGCCCGTAGCTCAGTAGGATAGAGCAACGGATTTCTAAAACTGCCCCAGATCCCTGCTATTTCATAACTAACGCTGATTTCAGCACTTAGCAACTGGTAAATATCGCAAGATTCGCAGATATGACATCTTTTGGTTGTAGTTTGGTTGTAGCTTTTCAGTGGCAAACGGTTGTCGAGAAAAGTCACAATCCCAGATGATCTTTGACCTTGGGGAACCGCCGGGCGGGCAGGCGAGTCGGTTGATTGGGCAGCGGCTTCACTCTCTTGGCCTCAAGGTACCGATTGAGGGCCGACCGTCTTATCCGGAAGTGTCCTTTCTGCGGGATCTTGCCCTCATCGCCGGGAACGAGGTCGACAGCCTCAAGCTCGCCGTTGCGGATGAGCCGGTAGACGATGCTCTTCGATAGCTTGAGTTCTTGAGCAATCTCATCGACGGTGAGCCAATCTGATCGGTGGGAATCGCGGACCGCCTCCAGCATTTCCAGGAACTGCCCCAGATTGACAAGAAGCTCCCTGCACACCGAGCAGCTTTCGGTGTTCGCCCGGTTCTGGTCGTCCTCGTTGTTCGGGAGTTGCGGTTTCACTGTCGTTAGCCTTCGGCTGCTTGAGCGGTCAGTTCGTCAAGCAGTACGGGATGTCCCTCAAATCCTCAACCTGTTGGGCACTGCATCGGGGCGGCCATGTCGCAGCCACCCTTTGGGCCGTGGTGTCGACTCACCGAGTCGCATGGCGGAGAAGGAGGATAGCGGCAACCGTACTCGGCCGTTTCGATGTCGTTGGGATCTCGAATCCGATTCCAATGGCTGATCCTCCCCGCCCAGTACTTTGGTGTCATTCTGATCATCATTCGGTGGCTTCTTGGGTGTTCCCTGTTCTGGCGTTCTTAAGTCTGACGTAGAAACAATTCTCGGGGCGACAGTACCGGCGTAATGACTCATCATCGCACCCTGGAAAGCCCGGACGGTCGCAGGCCCATCCGACTGTTCGCTCGATATAGTCGGGATCCCGTATCGGGTTACGGCTATCGAGGGCTTCGATTCGCTCGCGGATTTCGTCAGGGTGCATCCCGATCCATCGGCAGAAACGAGCCAGTGAGAGGTAGGTCTGATGCCTCGCGCCATCAGGGAGGACGGCGTCCTGGATGGCCTTGATGCATGGGGGCATGCGCCAGCCCCGCTTGAATTTCATGTTAGCCGTGGTGTGGGCGGACTGCACCTTCAGCCCAGCAACGACTGCGATTGCCCTCCTGTACCATTCGACCGCTTCTTCACAAACGGAGTGCCTGGCCAGTGTATCGTCAGGTCTTGGGCTCGCGGCCAGTTTCCTGATCCCGTCGATACTGATATCCCTCAGCTCCTCGTAGGTCAGTGGAGTTTTGAACAGGCCGCTCTTGCCATGTCTGGAGCCCGTGAGTCTCCACAGGCGTTTGCGGGTGTATATACTCTCATCGAGATGACACACGCCGGCATCGCGCGCTCGGCGGGCCATTCTTCTATAAAGCGTGAGCGCGTAAGGCGAATAGAAGGCTCGAAAGACCTTGGGGTCAACAACAACATGGAATCCCTTATAGCCGGAAAAGGCGATATCTAAGCTGTCTTGCGGCAGCCGTATTCTATCCATGAGCATCTCGCACAGCATGATTGCACTTCGCCGTGCCGCCTCCAGATCATCGGGGTAGTCGATGTCGAAGTGCAGTGGGAGGATGCATGCGGGGCTGTTGTTCGGCTCCCTTAGGAAACCGATTGACGAAAAGACATCGGTGTTGTGGAACCGTCTTCTCCACTTCGAAGTTTCAGCAGGGTCGTCTTTACGGACATAATGGTTTCGCACCATAATGCCGCCTGCCGACAAGGCGGCCAATTCAATGTAGTCAAACATCGCGTATTGTGCCAGTGCGTGCGTCATCTTCTTGCCCAGTGATCTTTAGAATTCGATTCAGCGCCTCCGCCATAGGTCAATTGTCTCACGACCACGGCTTGTCACGTCAGACATGCTGCTGCCATAGGGCTGATTTTCACATGACCGCCGTCGGGAAAGAAAGCCCGCCCCGGACAGAGCGAGCTCTCCCGGCACGTGATGACGTAGACCTACACGAGCGTGGCCTCGTCAGCGTCCTTGCTTTCGGTCAGGACCACATACTCATAGGCGCGTTGAGCGAGGAGGATCAGCTCCGGCAATTCATTGGGGAAGAAGTAGTCTGTGTCTTCGTAGCTACCGTCTTCCGCGCGAAATTGCTTTCGAATCCGGACCGAATGCTGTGCGAGCGTGCGCCCGGATCTCTCAACCTCGGTCCGCCACACAGACGCCTGAATCTTCCCAACGCGGAAGTCCTTCACAGGTTTAGGTTTGTCATTCTGCTGTGCCATGATGTTTCTCCTTTTTGAACAGAGGATTCTGTGTTCATAAGTGTTCTGCCGGCGTCTGCCCAACGCAGGCCGGCGACATTCGTAGATCGTTGACGAGAGACTACTGGGAGTGACTCTCGTCTGGGCCGGCGTCGCGCCGAGCCAGATGCGTGTGCTTGCCCGTTCTCCCGGCCGACGGATCTGTGCCGGAAGTCGGCGGCGTCGAGATTCTCTCGAATTCGAATTCCTCGGAATCATTGACGCCGAGGCCGCGGAATCGCATCCCGACGATGGCGTTGATGATTTGATCGAGGCAAATGGTGGTGCCCGCCGTGGCATTGATACCGCAGGTCACGAAGAACAGGGCTGTCTTGTTGCCAGGGTGGACGGGCAACGGCAGGGCCAACTCGTGGATTCGGTTGGCCTGGACAGGTTCCAGGTTCTCCATGGTCACATGGACACGGTTGGATGCCTTGTCAACGCGGGCGCCCTTGACTCTCCCTGGATAGAGCTCGCCGACCTTCAAGTTCGGCCATGGTTCAACAGCGATCACGTTGTTCTTGCGAGGCATATGCGTTCTCCTTTTCAATATTGAGTCGTGCGTGGGAGACGGCAGGGAGAGAGTCGTTCCCCTCTCCCTGCCGAACCAGTCCATCAAAGGACTTCGCCCAAGAGACACGCCGGCCCGGTCATTCCAAAACAGCGAACCAGATTAGCTCTATCCCGATCAGCGCGTTTGCTGCAGCGGCCGACGACAGGAAGGGGCCGGTCCCGACCGCCGCGAAGGCGATTCGATCCACGGTTGGAAGCAGAGCGTTGATGCCGATAAGGGCCGCGAGCAAGAAGATGGGTGCTGCCCGTCGCGTGTACCACGGGCTGCCCTTCGTGCGGAGACAAACTCGTCCCAATTCATGGACCAGGGCCGCGATCAGGAGCCCTGCGACCACAAGTACCACCACACGGGTCAGTCCTTTGCCCGAGAAGATGAGCAGCAGCCGCCAAGGCCGGTGGATCGCACACGCCGCCAGGATGACAGTGGCCAGCGTGAACAGGACCTTTGGTCGAAGCAACAGGTACGGGTCCCTCCGCGGCATTATCGACCATCTTTCATAGTAGCTCTGATTCCGGCGTAGCAAGGGCGGTAGGATTCTCATACCGGCCTCAATCAAAGAAGTCCAGCAGCCTCGACCGCTTGATCCTAGGCTTAGAAGTCTTCGCCGGGGCAGTCGTATCCGCGGGGGATTCCACCTCCACCAGCGATGTCGGCGTGGGCTGCACCGGAGAAACCGTCACCTCCTGCGGGGGCCGGGTGGCCAAGGCATCCACTTTGCGGTTGAGGTCAGCCAGAATCTGCATCAGCCCTTGCAGGACCATAGGCGATGCGGGATTCACGGCCAAGGCGTTGGTTGTGGGCGGCTCGAAGCGCGTGCGTCGAGCGATCACGGCGATCTTGTCACGATTCATATTCAGACCCTTTCATGCGGCGGCGTGGGGATCACAGACAGGGCAGCGCGGCCGCCTCACGCTGCCCTGGAAATGCAAGCCCGGGCCATCCGGGCTCAATTCGTCTTTCGTGTTCGATAGATAGATCAGATTTTTCGATATGTCCCACCGGCTAATAGGCTGGCCAGTGACCTTGCTGTACAAGATGTCGGTCGTAATCCTAGCCGTCTGGTGGGCCACGGCCGCGATGTCCAGGCCGGCGGCGGGTTCGCTGTCGAGACGGCGGATGTCGGTCGCGTCGTTGATGCCGAGGCTGCAGCGAAGACAGGGCGTGAAGAATGGCACACAAATAGCGATATGCCCGCTTTCGCCCTTTGCGTGCATCGCCGGCTGGATGAGCTCGGTTATCGGGTAGGCCAAGTCGCTGATCCGGACGATTTGGCCCCCATCGTCAATCATCAGAAGGACCGCGAGCGACCGGCGGAACATGGACTGCAGCTCTGTGTCAGGAATCTCAGCAGTGTTGTAGAAGAAAGCGTTGACGATACTGCCCGGGAAGTCACGCTCGATTTTATCCTTTAATGCGTGAACCTTCCTAAGTCCTACCTGAGTTGGATGATAAATCGTCCTGCCGCCTTGCGTATGCCTGGATTGGACTCTGCCTGCGTCGATGATGTTTATCGTTAGACCTGCGGGACCCAAGGCATCCACCACATGGCTGCCCACAGAGCCAGCTCCAATCGCCGTGACTTCACGCCCGGCAACCTTGCGGATGTCGAATGACTCCGTGCTGTAATCGTGCTCCCCGCTCCGCGGCCTATCGGCACCCGGTGGCGGACCGATCGACGGAGGCGCTGCGTATACAGAGGGTTGATGCGTCGCCAGGAACAAGGCCAGGGCATCAGGACCAGGCTCAACGAGCCTGCCATCGGGCATTTTTATGCGTCTTCGGGCGGTCATGGCGTACTCTTGTTGCGAATCGCCTTTCTCATCCGGCGCATGCGGGGCAGCATCAAGTCTGCCTGCACGAGACATTCCTCGACTGCGGTCAAATCGATGACCTGGAGCCTGAGGTCCGATGCCGAGGTCCCCGACTGGATCTGGGCCTTGAGGTCCTTCAGGGCGGACATGATTTGGCCTTCGGCAACAACAAGGTTGTGGGCAAAGGTGGACTCCAGGAAGACCAGTTCTTGCCATTTGGGCTGCAGGAAGGCCTCGACCGACGGCGGGTCATTACCGAGGTCAACCATCTCTCCGCTTGACGCCGTGAGGACATAGTCGCCATTTGGGCTGGCCGTAAGCTGGCCATTGACGATCGCTTTCGCCAGCACGCGCCGGAACTGCCGGGGCGTGGGGTTGGGCGGCACGAGCAGGGCAGTGCCCGGGTCCGGCGCGTGACTGATGAGCTTAGCCCAGCCGGAGGGATCGTCCGGGATGGGGATGCGGTCGATCAACGACTGCAGGGAGATGCCGCCCCGCAGTTGCCCCAAGTCGATACGGTCGCGCTGGCCACTGACCGCGATGTCCCAGGGGCCTTCCTTTTTGTCGACCCGCGGGAGGGTCTTGGCAAGCCATTCGGCCGCCTCTGGCGTTGGGGCATTGGCCGTCTTGATCCAGGTGATCGGCTCATTGCATTCGCCGGCGGTCCGAATCGAGCCCTCGCTCTGCTTCACGAGCCTGCTGAGAATCCTCAACTGCTTCGACTCGTTGCGGTGGACGCGCCTGAACTCGTCTGTAACGTTCTCGCTCTCAACCTGGGGACGAAAGACCCTCGCGCCGACGGCAGTGAATGCCTCTTCGTATTCTTCAAGGGGGGCGTCGGTAAGGACAGCGAGCGAGCCGTATTCCTGCAGGTACTGCTGGAGCAGGTGGGCGGCAAATTGGTCCTGACCACCGTGCAGGTGGGCAAAATCGTCAAAGTAGGTCTTGGCGTACCCGGCGGTCACCAGTTCGATGCCCACCCGAGGGGTAAGGACGGTGCGTTTTGCGACCGCACTATGGGCTTTTATCTCACAGATCTGAACCGCCTGGATCAGTTTGTGGTCCATGCCGGACAACCATCCGCACTGGTTGTCGAGCCACTCGATGACGGGGGTCAGGAGTTCGGCGACGCCGATTTCGCAGACGGTGATTTGGAGCTGGTAGCTGATCAGGCTCGTCCCGGATTCCTGGAGCGCCGTGGAAAGCCTCTTGATCAGGAAATGGTTGGCGGCGCGGGCAGGCCAGCGCCGCTGCCGGAGGTTGTTGATTTGCTCCGAGACCTCCACGATGATCTGCTCATGGGGCCGTGCGAGCTCCCGAAGCTCTCGTGCCTTGGCCATCAGGCTCTCCGCGGATTGCCGGAAAACAAGGAGGAGAAGAGCAAACACGCTCCGGCACCTCGACAGGCCGTCGGCACTCTTCATCGCCTGCTCCTGGTAGGCGTGAAGGGCATCCTTAACGGTCTGGGCGTGGTTCTTGGCCTGCTTACCCATCATAGCCCCATAGAGCTGCGAGATGTCGTTGTTGATGACAGCCCGGACGGATTCCTCGACCACGATCGCGCCCTCCAGACCGCGGCAGCCGGCAATCCGGTCCCGCAGGCTTTCTTGGGCCCTTTCGACAGCGTCTTCACCGCCGAATTCCGCAAGATGGCTGAGCGTTGCGGTCAGCAGATTCTCCTCGTCGGATTCAACCATCTTGAGCTGGCGGGCCAAGTCGAGGGCCTCCTGCTGGGTCTTCTCGGGATCACTCGGTGCCCGCATGGCTTCGGTCAACAGCGCCGCCGCCTTGTACTTGCACGAGCCGAGCAGCATGTCGTTGTCCCGACTCAAAGATGCGAGTCCCATGGTCATGCCGGCCCGAGGCTCTCCGTGGGGGCCCACCTCCCAATCCTGGATATCGACCGCCGCAGTTCGCATGCGGGCGCCGGCGGGGGTGTCGTACAGGAAATAGTCACAATGCCCTTCTTGGACAATGAGATCATCGAACTGGGTCAGGCTTCCGGCGCTGTTCTGGTTCGACGCCAGGACGATGCTGTCGATGGTGGGGTGCTTTCGTCCGGTCTGGGGAGACACGTACGTCCCACTGGCCAGCGCCTGGATATGCCGGAGGGCGATGGATTCATTGAGATCTGCTTTCTCGTTGTCTTTCGCCTCCAGACTGCCTCTGCACACGATGCGCACGGTGATAGTAGCTTGCACGCCGTTTTGTTCGGCACAGGACCGGATCCCCTCTTCGCCCACGAACCAGCACATCGCCCCGGATCCCATCCCGCCTGGGGCCGAGAACCACACAATGAACGGGACGCGGATGGGCACTTCCTCCATGCCTTCCAGCACACGCTCATTCTGCTGGGCGTGGGCCCGGGCTTCCTGGAAGATCTTGTTCAGTTTCCTTGTGAGAGGGAGGCTATTTACCAAGGCGAGAAGCAGGGCATATAGCGGATTGCCGCCGACCCCCATCTTTTCGGCAATGACGCGTGGGTTCAGATACCACCCGTCGGGAGCCGGACGCAGATCGCCCGCCTCTTCCGCCTTCTTAAGGGCTTCTTCGGTCGGCGGAAGTGCCGCCTCGATACAATCGTTGTCGAACGCCTCCACGATCTCGCGATCCAGCTGGCCATCGACGTGGCAATGGACCTTGCCCTCCCAGTCGAAGAAAAGGTGGCCCGTCATCTGCTTGGCGTTGATGCCGTCCTTCTTGGCCAGCGTGGTCGAAACGACCGGGATATCCCGCATCCTTGATCCCAAGATAAGATCGACATGGAAGGCTATTTCGGCCTTAGCCAACGAGTTGTGGTTCAGGTTGTCGTTCATGGCTGCCGTTCCTTTCTGTCTGGGCCGCTCCAGCATCGGGCCGCACGAAGTCCAAATTCAGTTTCGTTTTGTCGTTGAGCTGAATGACGGAAGGCACGACTAAGCGCTGTTTACATTTGGGTTTGACCTCGATCCCATTGGCGAGAACGGACGAGGTCGCCAGGTTCTTGAGCATGACGTCGCTTCCTCGCCGATAGAGTTTCAGGTGCCGTTCCCCAGCCGTGCTCCCCGGAGTCCTGATCGTGTTCTGCTTGCCGGGACCAATGTGAATAGAGCGAAATCGGTCCACCCGTCCGAGTTCCCGAGAGTAATCGCCGTACCGTAGGACGAGTCTCTTTGGATCGCGTGAGGCGCTGGCCAGATGCCCTTTCTTCCTCGTATCCCAGCGGCCGGCCTTCACCATGTCTTTGGATATGACGATAACGAGCCCGCCCAGTACCGCTGCCAGCGGGATCAGCCACCAATAGGTGTAGAATGCTCCCTTGAGTCGCGCCCAGAATGAGTGTCCTGAACCTGCGACCTCTTTCCGGGGCGGTTCCGGTTCGGGCGGCACGACCACGGGCTTTGATGGTTTGTTGGGCTCTGCAACGGGACCGTCGGGCGGTGCTCCTGCTTCGTTGTCGGGGAGTCCAGGCAGAGGACCGAAGGACGTGATAGCATCGACCCTGGTGGTGACACTAAGTCCTCCACCCTGAGAAGTCGGTACCCGGCGCTGGCCGGCGAGGGGGTCCTGCGGCTTGTCTGGGGTGGTCCGGGTCTCTATGGGCGATGGGACCGACAGTTGCTCCGGTGGTTTCAGCTCCGGCGTCGGCTCCTCCTTCTTCTTCGCCGAGGGACCTTCTGGCTCGTTCTTCGCAAGCCACAATGCCGGGTTCGCTTCGCTGATGCTGCACCACCTTAGTGTGTGCCTGTTGGCGCCGACCAGGATGTCTCTATTTGTATTTCTCGTCCCGGTCAGGTAGAGCGACCAGTTCCTCGCATTGAATTTGTCTGCAAGGGCCAAAATCCGCATGGCTTCCTCGCTGCTGATTTCGCACCTCGTAAAGACGATCGCCGTGACGCCCGCGATGCCCCGTTTCGAGCTGACCTCGTTCAGTCGTGCGAAAGCTACTTCCAGCGCGTTGGCAATGCTGGCGGTCGAAAGGAACTGGGCATGGATAGTTGCCAAAACCCCATCAATGCTCTTGATCTCTTCGGCACTGCCGGTCTTGATGGTCGTCGCCAGCTTGATCGCGGGGCTGTTCGGCCGGGCGGCGAGGATTTCAAGATAGTCGCCGGGCCGAAGGGTAGCGGCGGCCTGCCTGGCCAAGCTGCGAAACGTAGTCTCGTATCGGTCACATGACCAGCTTGTGTCCACGATAATGGTCAAGGCAGTCGGCGCCTGGCCAGGGGGTGGAGATTGGCCCGAGGAGTAAGCCCCTCCGGCAATTAACACGATTGCTATTAGTATCACGTTTGTCTTCATAATCTTGGCTCCTTGAAACACAGTTGACTTGTATGCTTGAACACGTTTGTGCTGAATCCTGCTGTCACCGTCTGTCGGGCGGCAGATGAGTTGGTCAATCACCTCCCCAGATGCGCTTGATCCACACTCCCCCGATGCAGATCAGGCCGAGGGCTACGAGCCTCGACATACGCTGTCTCTCTTGGTCTTGGACGTGGAACCGATCCAGCATTTCGGCCCACGTGATCGCCGGGTCTACATGATTCAGGACCCAGACTGCCACAACACAGGCCCCCGGAAGAAGCACGAGGCTCCAGCGGAACCTGCGTCTCGGCCTTGAAGGTCGGGAAGTGCTCTTGGCTTCGTCAGCGGGCGGCTGGTAGTCCACGGGTGACTTTGCCATAATTGTCACATCCTTTCAGATTCATGCTCGGGCCGGCGGATAGAGCCACTGATCCGATCATCGCTGTGTCCCCGCGATATGTGTTCTGGTTGTGCTTCTCCACTACTCATGATGGCGGCGGTTCCTACCCAGATACTGCAGACCCCACAACGTGGTCAGAATTACGGCAACGCCGACGGCATCGTATATGTTTGGCGGCATCCCTCCGAGGAACGGAATCGCGTAAGTTATGGGGGCATCAAGCTTTAGGGCATTGATTAGAGTTATGACCAGGATGAGGACCAGTAGTGTTTGCGCGGATTTCACGGGTACAGCTCCTTCATGTAGGCTTCCACGACATCAAACTGGATTCTGTCGATGCAGAAGACGAGATCCGGGTCTGCCATGATTTTGGCCCGGATATCGTCCCACTGGGACTTCATGGGCGTGACGAAGAGCAACACATCGACAGCGTTGGACTCGATGAGGGATGCGCGGACGTGGTGGGTGACATTGGAGTCGCAGTGAACGACAATCTGGACGATGTAGCGCCTGCCGTCCTTTTCAAAACCGACATCGCCGAAATAGGGGGTTCCGAGGACCCGCGGCTCGATGGTGCATTCTTGGTATCCTCTCCGGACCGAACACTCATTGATCCAGTGCTCATAGTGACAGTGATCAATACCGCCTTTGCCATCCCCGGATGGGGCGGACTTCTGTTGGAAAGCCCATCCTTCTTCGGTGACGTGCTTGAGCTTCACGTTCGATTTGCCGATCCGGGCTTGGGCAAACACCATGAAACCTGCCCGCTCAAGCTCCTGTATCACAGCCAGTTGGGTCGCCGGGGAGACGTCGCCGATTTGTCTGAAAACGATATGAACAGGCGCGAAAGCGTTTTCGGGCCGAGACGCGTAGTCCAGGAACAAGCGGGCCATCTTGCTCAGTGACGGCAGAGTTGCCTTTTGCGGGCGCTGCCGCAGGCCGGTGCCTTGGTACTCCCGAATCAAGGCATCGATCTTTTCCGGGAGCCCCGGGATATCCTTGACGCCTCGGCCCGGCTTATAGGAATGCTGGTCGAATTTCTCGGGGCGGGCCATGGACGACGGTGGAACGTGATCCGTCTTCATCAGCATCGCGTGCGCTACGGGGCCCATGGTCTCTTTGTAGAGGGCTTCTCCGCATTTCAATGAGGCGATCAACTGCCGGCTGTCCGGTTGCAGCAGGGTCCGGGCTGCCTCCTCCACAGAGGCAGGATCGGACTGGTTCATGACGATATGATAGGTCATATTGGAGGTGATGAAGTGGCTGCACTGCTCCAGGAAGGACATCCCCAAGGCTACGAAGATTCCGAACTGCCGGCCTTGTTTGACGAGCCTTCCCAGCTCGTTGTAGCCTTCCGGATAGTCTAGGCCTGCGGTGCGCGCGCAGAATTGGTCCGACTCGTCAATGATCAGGGCGAAATTGGTCTGGGGTGAGACCTCCCGCTTCACGAGTCGGGGGAACATCAATTGCAGAGCCAGTAAGTCGACCACAATCTGGCTCAGAAGCGGCGAGGCAGTAGTGCAGTCGACCACCGCGCATCGTTTCCGGAGGATGAGGTGCTTGATGATGTCGAAGCCCTCCTCGGCGTCGAAAAGCCCTCCGGAGACGCGCAGGAGATAGCGGATCTTCTGTTGAGCGGTGCGGAGGTATTCCTCCTTGCTGGCGATGAGCTTTCTTGGAAGAATGTCGAGCAACTCAGCAATTAAGCCTAGGCTGGGTACGAGGAGGGGTTCCGCCAAAGGGTCGCCGTTGAGCAGCTTGAAGGCAATCCGTATGGTTGCGGCGAGGGTAGCCTCGGCGAACTTGAAAGCGCAGTGGGCGGAGATGACCTTGGTGTAGTGGTTGACCCAGCTATCAATGTATTGCGCGCAGCCGAAAGGCGGACCGCAACCAATGCGCAGACCATCGGCTAAGCTGTAGTGATCCCACAGGTCTTGACCCAAGCGGCCAGGGATGTCGACGAAATCCCCCTTGAAATCAAGAACGAGGATGCTGATGAATCCTGCCGCTATTGCGGTTGAGAGCGTCAAGGCCATCGATTAGGCTCCTTAATACGTTGCTTTTGCCTGCTCCAGTCTGGCCGGCGACGATCAGGTGCCGGGGTCCCGAGAGGACACGCACTCCGACGCGGACGCCGCGATTCTCGGCGAGCTCACCGAGTTCGATGTCGAACTCACCCAGCTCCTCTTGGTCTGGCGCAGGCGGAAGCGGGTTGAAACGCCTCTGCTGCTCCTCGATCCAGGGTTTGATCTTCCGCAGCCATCGTTTGGCTTCCCGCGGTGTCAGCCGACCTCGCTCAATCTTTTTCATGACACGCCGTAGTTCCCTGTGATGGCGTGCATCCAGACGCCACTGTTTGATCAGGTTACAGATTTGGAGGATTTCATCGCTCATAACATGCGCCACCTACTCAATAAAGAACACCGGCTCGACCAGAATCTTGTAGAGCCAATGCCATCTATGGCACCGCCGGCAGCGTGGCCGGCCGTCGAACCGTGAAATACGGAAATGCTTTGCGCACAGGTTGGCGGCACAATTGCAGCATCTCTGCATTTCGGCGGCGGGCGAAAGGGTCATCTTAGGCCCACCACGGCGGAACAGCGACGGCCGAGTCTGTCTATCGCATAGGTCGCAAATCCCTACGGAGATCTGCTGTGGACCCGGCATGAGAGACGAGCTGCTTAAGATGCTGCCTGCGCATGTCCGTACGTGATCGGTGACCGTCTCGGTGATGTCCGCGCCATTCCTCTCGCCTTCGCGTACGGTCTCACCAAGGCGGAGCACCGGCTCCCCGCGCGTGCCGAATATGAGTTGATCCGTCCTTTCTTCGGAGAGAACACGCATGTGCATGTGTACGTTACGCTTCTTCTTCGCCATAAGACTGTCCCCGCTACGCGCCGATGGCCAGACGAATGCTTTGGAGGAGCGGAACAGCAAATGCCTTCCATGCCGCAGCCGCGTAGGGACGTAGGATGAACACGGCCCCAACAGTACCCGCGACGACCGCGACCAATAGGACCAGTACTCCGTAGCTCCGAGCGATGCGTCCCAACCGCGTATCGGACTCTCTATGTTCGTATAGCTCCATAAGTGCTCCATCCAAATGTCCTGCGCCTCGGTTTCTGCCGCAGCCTTGGTCAACGCATCTGGCGGCATAGCCTGCCTGGCCAGCAGGTCACTGAAGCAACTTCCTTACCACTACCACAAATGTTCAAAGACGTTCTGACGCCGCGATGACACCATGCAAACGACGCACTTACGATCAGGCCGCGCTCTGAGGCTGCCTCTGGAATGCCTTTGTCCCGGCTCGGGCATTGCTCCACTCGGAGATCCGTCAGGCTCAAGCGGGGTGACGGCGTATTTCGTTGGGCTACGCATCGGATCATCCCCCTACGGCTGGTTCTACTCGGCCAAAACCTCGACGAACCTCCAGGTCCTCGCGGTGGCGATCGCAATACCGTACGGTTTGGCAGCAGTGATGAAGAATCTGGCTCGGTCCTTCGAGTCGCCAAAGAACCGACGAAGCCTCCTGACTCTCTGATGGATGCTGCAATCTTGTTCGAGCTTCAGCATGTCGCCTCCGGAGAACATGATATCGGTCAGCAGCTTCCATTCGACCTCCCCAAAACCAGGCATATCCTCAGGCCCGAAGGTGGCGCTCTTCATGCCGTCCTTTTGCTTGATGGAGATGGCTCGTAGCGGTTCATCGATCTGGACGTCGACATCGTTGGGGTCCAGACGGTCTCGCTCCTGCCTTGTGAGGACCTGCTCACTCATCTGGCCGTCGCGGATTGTCGTGATCTTATAGTGTTTCTTGAGGCCCTTGGGTTTCGATTTCGTTTGCATTTCCATTGCTGTTGTCCTCCTATGCGTTACTTTGAAAAGCGTTTAAGCCGGATATATTCACGCCGAGCGTGGAGAGATCTTCACTTGACAGCGGACAAATCATTGCGACCGGCGACACGGACGGGTCTTGCCGGCAGAGAAACGGCTGGGGTCGGCCAGCCCTATCTCCTGTCGTGATTTCAGCGTTCGTCGGAGTTTGCGTTTCCCGTCACGAGGGAAGCCTTGACCAAAGCGGTCCCAGAACGTGAAGTCGCAATTCGCTCGAGGCTGAGCACAATCAAACCTTCGCTATCGCGTCGTTGATCCGATGTTCCCAGTTCTGTCGACTCCTCGGGTACTTTCGAATCCCCTTCTTGCGGAGGGTCAGGGTACTCATCGCCCTCAACTGGGCTCACACGTGTATACCGAATGAAACCATGTTCATACAGTCGAACAAGCCGCCGCCGGATCATGGGCTGGGCACGCTTCCATATGTCTGGAGCGATGTCACTATAATCCCAGGTCCACCAGCCAAAGAACCGGTAGCCGACATCCTCGCGGAGCGGCAGACCTGTCCCCTTGATCACTTTGCCGATGAGGTCGCCGGGCCGGGGGTCACCCGGCGGGCAGTCGATTTCAATCGTACGTCTTTTCATTGTTCTGTCTCCTTTTCAAACCTGGTTGTGTTGGTCCACATCTCACGGTCGTTTCCTCCAGTTAAGAAGGTTTCAGGTTGTCGGGCCGGCCAGGTCAGCCGGACGTTGCGAGCACGGCGGCCATAAGCTGGTCGCCGCCCTCACGGCACGTCGGGGAGCCGCGCGACGCGATGTTAGTGACCGCGATGGGCATCGTGCTTGGCACGGGATCGAGGTCTGTCGCAAGCGTCCGCATCAGCCTTCGTCCTCAGCTGGTGTCCTGCCCCGGGCGATCTGGCCACTCGTTTCTCAATTCTTCGTCGCGTATGTCCTTTCTTGGCTTCTGAGTACTTGATGTACGAGTCCTAGTGCATGCAGTGTAGTACAAGGGAGCCTTGGCTTTCAAAACACGCGGACTTGAACGCGCGCCCGGGAAAAGCGGCTTCGATCGCGCGTTGGGAAACGCGCGCTATTGAAAGATGTGTAGTCCGGTGCTAAGATTCATGCAGTGAGGTCTATATGGGCACAAGGATGTCCTATGAGGACTTTGAGCAACAATACCTGAGTCAGGCAGCTGTGCTGACAACAGATGACGCAGACGCGGAAGCAGCGGTGAAGCTCTGTAGGACAACGTACAGCCTTATGACCGCTGGGGATATGTCCAAGGTGAAGAAGGTCTATCTAAAGCTCGCTGCGGTGTATTATGATGGTGTGCCGCAGAACAACCGCTCGGACACAGCACGTTTAGTTGGTCATATCTTCGGACGTGTCCCGGTGTCTGCCAGTGGGCATCTGGTCGGTTTTGACAAGTGGTTAAGTGTGCTCGGGCCCATTTTGGGCGAACTGCCGCTTCATATTAGGTTAATCGGTGCGCTCCAATGTCTGGGTTGGACCAACCTAGCCATTGCAGATCTCTACAATGCAATCCTATCAGATGTGTCGAAAGAACTGCAGGACAAGATGACATTGACTGAAGCATCCGCTCTGCTAGCACGGATACGGGATAACTGTTGTCATCGCCTTGTTGCGTCGGACAGCAACCACTTGTGGTTATCCAGAGTCATTCGTCAGGAGGGAGATGCTGCTATCGAGATTTCCGCGATGGAAGCCTTCCGAGAGCTGTCCCGGAGAGACATAGTCAGCAGGTTTGCTCGAAAAGGGGATATTGAGGGAGACCGGTATGGATGGTTGCGAGACAAATGGCAGCGAGCGAAGGAGCATCTTCTGGCAACACTCGATCTTCGCAAGTTTCTCGAAGACGGAAGTAGATGGGGTTAAATATGGCGACCAACCATATAGACAAGGTGGCGATCGACTTGTATGCGGCAGGGTATAAATACCTACCCAAAGAGACGGCTCGCCTGATTGGTAAGCATTTGTCTGAATGCGATAGTTGCAGTCGGCAACTGCTTCTGGCGTTGAACTGTTACGATGCAGAGCAGAATAGGGCACGGCGAGCGATGGAGATCGCAAAGGGCATGTACCTGGGTACCTCAAGTACTGCGAGCGCCGGGGCACAAGAGCTTCTCAATCGCTTTCTGGATGTGCCAGTCGGGGCTGCGATGGATAGGGCCCTGGCATCAGGGCACGTGGAACGGCTTACGGGGGAACTCGCTGCTTTGGAGGACGTGAAAGACATCGGCTTTTGTATCCGGACTATTTTCGCCGCATCTGAGAGCCTTGGATGGGAAGTCTGGTTTTTGTTAGGTCCGAGGTCGCTCGCAGACAGGCTAGCAATGGAAAGCGATATTGGGAGCGCTTGTTTCTGTATTAGACAGATGTATCTGGCCAACAGGGAGGCCGGTCGGAAACTCCTAGAGAGCATGAACTTCAGACAACTTATTGATAGAGCAATGGATTCTCGGAAGAGTGCAGATCTCCTGCAATGCGTATCCAGCATACTGGAGGCCGAGGAAAATTCTGGAAAGAGCTTGGGGAACCTGTTGATGGATGGACTTTCAGATCGACTTCAATATGAAATGGAGCAAATATGCCGAGTGCTCAATGGGAAATCGGGTGAGTCTCGCCTCTTCCCGTGACCTAAGAAGGTGTTTTGAAAGTCTCAAGGAAGACCTTTCCCTTGTCCGATAGTAGTTGATAAAGGATATCGGACGGGAAAGGATTCCCGATGAGTGAGAAAGTTTATCCCAGTGACATGAGTGATGCGCAGTGGAAAATCATTTGCCCTCTGATTCCTCCCGCCAAGCCGGGCGGTCGACCGCGTGAGGCCGAGATGCGGGAGATCATCAATGGCATCCTCTATATGGTTCGCGGGGGTTGCTCGTGGCGCATGCTGCCCCAGGAGTACGGGCCGTGGCAAACGGTCTACGGATACTTCCGCGCCTTCCGGCGGGCCGGGGTTTGGCCGCAGATTCACGACGGTCTCCGCGAAAAGGTGCGTCGCAAGGCGGGCAAGAAACCCACCCCGAGCGCCGCGATTATGGATAGCCAGAGCGTGAAAACCACGGAAAAAGGGGCCTTCGCGGCTACGACGCGGGCCAGAAGATCCTGGGCCGCAAGCGGCATCTGATCGTCGACACATGGGGATTGATTCTCGCCGTGGTCGTGCACGCGGGGGATATTCAGGATCGAGATGGTGCCCGGCTGGTGCTGGAACGTCTGGGCCAAGGCTTGGGCCGCCTTCGGCTGATCTGGGCCGACGGGGGCTATGCGGGACAATTGGTGGAGTGGGTCAAGACGGTTTACCATTGGACGCTGGAAATCGTCAAACGGTCGGACGACGTCACCGGCTTTGTCGTGCTGCCGAAGCGGTGGATCGTCGAACGGACCTTCTCTTGGCTGTACCGTTACCGCCGTTTGAGCAAAGACTACGAACAGTTGCCGGAGAACAGCGAAGCCATGATTCTGATCGCCATGATTAACCTCATGAGCCGCCGATTGGCGCACGGATACGCGAAACAGAACTTCTAAAACACCTTCTTAGAGGTGATACTGCGAATGTTCCCTGACACCAATCAAAGAGAGAGCAGGTTCCGCAGCCGCTCCTTGCGTCGCTTTCCCTGCGGAACACCTGGCTGCTGCCAGGGGGCATTGGAATCATGACAGACTATTTGAAAGCTGGGAGGGCAGCGCAAGCAGAAGCGGAATTTATTCGGCGGTTGGTAAGCCAAGGCCGAGGCTGGGGATTCGCCTACAAGACAAGAGAAAAAAACACGTTCCGCAGCCGTTCCTTGCGTCACTTTTCCTGCGGAACTCCTGGCTGCTGCCAGGGGCATTGGAAACATGACAGACTATTTGGAGGCAGGGGAGAGAAAAGCAGAGGCACGGTGGAGGGCCAGGGAGGCGGGTTGCTATTGCCGGTGAACAGGAGCAGGGCGAGAGGCTCAGACGCCGGGGTGACTGAGGACGGGACGGAGCAGTCGCGGCTGCCCTGATGGTGTCAAATCACTTGCATTCTCCCCACTTCGCGCCCAAAATAAACCCATCAGAGGCCCAACTGGTGGGGAGTCGGCATGAGTGATGTCACACGCATCTTGAACGCGATAGAACGGGGGGACGCGAAAGCTACAGACGAACTCTTGCCCCTGGTGTATGAGGAATTGCGGCTGCTGGCTGCACAAAAGCTATCCCGAGAAAAGCCCGGTCAGACCCTCCAGGCCACGGCTCTGGTACACGAGGCGTATCTTCGGCTTGTGGGTGCAGAAGGCCAAACGTGGAAGAGCAGAACCCATTTCTTTACCGCTGCTGCAGAAGCGATGCGGCGGATCCTCATTGAGAAAGCCCGTCGCAAGCACCGCTTCAAACGGGGTGGCGATCTGCAGAAGGTCGATCTGGATGACGCGGTTCTCTTTGTCGAGGGGCCTTCAGAGAACATCTTAGCCCTGGACGATGCTTTGACAAACCTGGCCCAAGAGGAACCGGTCATTGCTGACTTGGTGAAACTGCGCTACTTTGTCGGCTTGACGATCGAGCAGGCAGCCGATGTTCTGGGCGTCTCCCCCCGCACTGCCAATAGATACTGGGTTTATGCCCGTGCTTGGCTGTACAATCGAGTCACGGAGCCAGGCAAGGCAGCACCCGAGTAGGTTTCTCTCGAGACCGTCAGATTTGTATTCACAAGGTCTCACAACTCACGGACGCTGAGAACCGTTGGATTTGTGCTCTCGTGCGCGATTTTTTGCAGATCTTCGCAATTCTTGTGTCGCTTTCTCGGCCTAGACGGCGCAATGGAATACGGAGGGAGAGATATGTTAAGGAGTCAAACCATGGAAGAAGAGAAATCAATCGACATCAAAGCCGTCTTTGCGGAGGCCCTCGAAAGACAGACATTGGAAGAACGAGCAGCTTATCTGGACGAGGCCTGCCTGGGAAACCACGAGTTGCGGGTCAAGGTTGAGGCTTTGCTCGAAGCCCATGGTAAAGCCGGCAGCTTCCTCGAGCCCCCGTCGGTGGGTGCCGGTGCGACCCTGAATAATCCCGCCAAGATCGACGGTCCCGGCACAACCATCGGCCGGTACGCGCTTCTGGAGCTGCTTGGCGAGGGCGGCATGGGCCTGGTCTACCTGGCCGAGCAGAAAGAGCCTGTGCGCAGGAAAGTGGCCCTGAAGATCATTAAGCCCGGCATGGACTCCAAGCAGGTGATTGCCCGCTTTGAGGCTGAGAGACAGGCGCTGGCACTCTTGGACCACCCGAATATCGCTCATGTCTTCGACGCCGGCTGCACCGAGACCGGCCGGCCGTATTTCGTTATGGAGCTGGTCGCCGGCGTCTCAATCACGGAATACTGCGATAAGAATAATCTCAGCACCAAAGACCGGCTGGCGCTATTCTTACAGGTCTGCCAGGCCGTGCAGCACGCCCACCAGAAGGGCATTATCCACCGGGATATCAAGCCCTCCAATGTGATGGTCACACACCATGACGGCAAGCCCGTTCCAAAGGTCATCGACTTCGGCATTGCCAAGGCCACGAACCAGCGGCTGACGGAAAAGACACTCTTTACCCGCTATGCTCACATCATTGGCACCCCCGCCTACATGAGCCCGGAACAGGCAGAACTGAGCGATCTTGATATCGACACCCGCTCGGATATCTACTCCCTCGGTGTCCTGCTGTACGAACTACTCACCGGCACCACACCCTTCAGTGAAGAGGAGCTTCGCAAGGCCGGCTACATTGAGATGCAGCGCGTCATCCGGGAACAAGAGCCCGCCAAGCCGTCCACGAAGCTGAGTACCCTCGGTGAAACCTTGACCGACATAGCGAAGCATCGCAGGTGCACTCCTGATCTACTGAGGAAAGCGATTCGCGGCGATCTGGACTGGATTGTGATGAAGTCGCTGGAGAAAGACCGCGCCCGGCGGTACGAGACAGCGAGCAGCCTTGCCACGGACATCCGGCGTCACATAGAGCATGAGCCGGTTCTGGCAAGAGGCCCCAGCACAACATATCGCCTGCGTAAGTTTCTCCGCAGGCATCGGGTTTCCGTCACAGTGGCCACCGCTCTTGCCGTGACTCTTGTAGCTGGCTTTGTGATCAGCACGTCCCTGTATGTTCGCGTCAAGCGGGCCCAGGACCATGTGGCCACGCTGGAGAGCCAGATGGAGACAGATCGAAAACTGTCGACTGCGCAGAGGCTCTACGCCGAAGGTCGATATCAAGCTGCTCTGCAGGAAGTGGAGACGAATCTGCTGAAAGAAAGCAGCGACCCGAAGACCCGATTGCTCCACGCACAGTTGCTTTGCGATGTGGGACGCACGGCGGACGCCGAAAGAGAGCTTCTGACACTCGTCGATGGGCAGCCGGAGGTCGCGGCAGCCGCATACTACCTTCTCGCTCGCATCAATGTTGGCACCGACCCGACAAGGGCAGCGGAGCACCAGCGATTGGCTGAGTCCTTGCTTCCGCATACCCCGGATGCATACGTGCTCAGGGCTGTGACCGCTGATACGCCTGATGATGCGATTGATTGGCTGTCCAAAGCACTGGAACAAGACCCGGCTCACTACGGGGCACGCAAGGCGCGGGCTTTGGCGTTCTATGGTCTCCGGGACTATGCGAAGATGCTCCAGGATGTCGAGGTCATCATAGTGATGCGGCCGAGGGACTCGCTGGGTTATTCGCTACGCGCAATCGCCAAACGGGAGCAAGGCGAACTGCAGCAGGCGATTCACGATCATAACCGAGCGATCGAGTTGTGCGGGGTAGGCTACGAGTTGGCTATGCTGCACGATCAGCGCCAGGAGACCTATTGGCGTATGAAACAGTACCAAGCGGCGCTCCAGGACGCTCAGCGCTGTGTCGCTCTCGATCCTGGGAATAGCAGCTACATAGTAGCTTTGGCGAGAGCACTCTTCGGTGCAGGTGAGTACGAGGCGGCCCAACAGGAATTCGATCAGATACACGCTAAGGGTGAGAAGGCCATGTTGCTGGCTCTTGGGTCCATGGTGAGGTATGCACTCGACGCGGCCAGTGCGGGTGAGCCGCTCGGGATCCCCGAAAGCATCGCGCAGAGATGGCCCTTCCGACACATGCTCAGTCATGTCCAGAGTCATCGGGCGTTGGAGCAGAAAGCAACGCGGCTGGTTCGAGGTGTGTGGAATTCTTCAAGTTGGTCGCCGGATGGCAGGAAACTGGCCTACGGTCGCTGCGAGTACTGTGGCTGGGATACGCAAACGTTAAGCACTGGAGGACCCGCCATTGGCGCTTTGCCGCGGGGCATTGAGATCCTGGACATCGAGTCGGGACGGATCCGGGTGTTGGTGACCCACGGCGCAGGTCCGGCATGGTCGCCCGATGGCAAGTACATCGCCTTCTACCGAGAACCAGGCTTCTTGCGCGACTATGAGCAGGAGATATGGCTGATCCCGGCGGCAGGAGGTCAGGCCAAGCGGCTTGCCCGTGGCGGTTGCCCATTCTGGACGAACAACCCCACACGGCTCTACTTCCATTCACGTACCGATCAAGCGCTTTGTTACATTGATATCGAGGATCATGAGGCCAAGCCGGTGGAGGTCGCCGCATGCCCCGCCTTATACCCCAACGTGTCGCCCGACGAGCGATTCCTGGCGTATGCCACGGCCGGGGAAATGAAGGTAGTCGAGCTTTCCTCTGGGAAGGAAGTAGTGAAATGGGCTGTGCCGGGGTGCGAAGAGTATTGCACTGTGGTGTGGTCGCCGGATGGGAAGGAGATCGGCTTCAGCGCTCTCGGGAGGTTCTACCCAGTTTCTGGCCTGTGGATTTATGATGTCGAGCAAAAGACGGGACGGCACCTCTTTGATCCGATGGCCATGTGCTGTAATTGGACAAGAGACCGGTCCCGCGTGGCCATCGACGTATTGTTCCCGGTGAGTGAGATATGGGTGGCCGACATGAAGCCAGGGTCATCCACCGCCGAGGCGTTCGCGCCGGTGCAGACTCGGGCCGAATACCTGCGCGAACGATGGGAATTGTACGCCGGGATGGTCAAGAAGACGCAGACCACCGCCGTGGCTGCGCAGAGAGTGCTCGCCAACCTCACCTCGGTCGGTGTGAACCAGTATGAGTGTGGGGAATACGAAGACGCCTTGTGGACGCTCCAACAAGTTGCCGAACTCCGTCAGGCCAAGGGCCTCCGACCAGACATCAAGACAAGTTCCCATATAGTGATGGTCCTGCAGCGTACCGGACGCCGGCAAGAAGCGACGGAGGCGCTGCATCAGTTGCGTCAGACGTATGAGCAGACCAGAGATCCCAACGATGCAAGATTTCTTGACGAGGTCGAGCAGTTCATAGCAGGCGACGATAGCAGGGCCTATTAGGGGAGACACAAAAGGAGATAACCCAATCGTCTCTGTCGGGCACCATGATTGCCGCAGGTGCGCAGACGCGCGGACGAGTCCGCCGATTGTGCTGGGAGCTATCTGGCCTTTGCCGGGAAGGAACGAGAATGGTCATTGAGTTAAAACTAGATCCACTGTTTCGGTAATGGACTGCACGTCGTGTGGACGCGCAGATCACATCTTAGAGTCACGTATCGCAGAAGGAGGAACAACCATGTACACAAAGAGGAACACTATCGTTGCAGCAGTTGTAGGATTCAGCGCTCTGCTTCTGATCACCGCTTGGAGTGTCTTGGCGGATGATGGTGGTGGCAATCAGTGGCCGCCCGACGTGGGCCCACGACTGGACGGCGCTTGGGTCGTGGTGGCGGAGGGACCAATGGGTCCGGTCGTGCACAATACCTTCCTCACGGCTCAGGATGCCCAAGGCCTGTCGTACACGGCCATTGTGGAACACACCCAGTGTTCCGCCACGGTATGGGGCATGTTTCCGGAGGCCAATGCCCAGTCCCAAATGATGGGACTGTGCGTAAAAACAAGCCCCTATACGACAAAAGGCACTGTAGTCAGCTACGGGCTCAAGACCGGCGGTGTGCAGGACGAGTTGGTCTACATCGCCGTCGACTCGTGGGAGGATACCGGTGTGGATGAGGATCATAGCACGATCAAAGCCACGCTTTCCTACTACCTGCCGCAGCAAGACGCTAATCATGATGGACTCCCCGATGAAGGCCAGAAACCGGTGCTGTGCGCAGCCTATGATGCCACATCGACTCGCGTGAAGTTGATGCCAATGGGTGAGCCGACGCCACTGCCCACAGTGCCACAACAGTAACAGTAGAAGTAGAAGGGAAGGTGTGAAATGAAACGGTTTGATACAGCGAGAACTGGGATGGTTGTATTTGTTGCCGCCATGATCCTGGGGGGCGGCAGCGGGGCGAAGGCGGATTTCGTCTTCGGCACCCCCACGCAGCTTCAGCCGCCCGTAAACAGTTCCTACGCAGACGGCATAGGCGGCATTTCGGCTGACGGCCTGGAACTGTACGTAAACTCAACGCGGCCTGGCGGGCTTGGCGACTGGGACATCTGGGTAGCCAAGCGAGAGACGACAGATGCCGACTGGTCCGTCCCAGTGAATCTCGGGCCTCCGGTCAACAGCCCGGGTGCTGACGTCGCTTGCTCCATCTCGCACGACGGCCTGGAACTCTATTTCACCTCCTCCCAAGGCCGGCCCGGCGGACAGGGTGGATGGGACATCTGGGTTACCAGGCGGGCAAGGAAAGATGCTGACTGGGGAACCCCCGTCAACGTTGGGCCAACGGTGAATGGTCCCGCTGACGATATGGGGCCCTGGATATCCGGCGACGGGCTGGAACTCTACTTTTTCCGTGGTACATCAAGCGGCACCGCCAACGCCGACATATGGGTAACGCGACGGGAGACGGAAAATGACCCCTGGCGTGCCCCCGTGAAACTGGGTCCGATGGTCAACAGTCCAAGTATTAACGAAGCGTGGCCGTCCCTCTCTGCCGATGGTCTGTTGCTGTTCTTTTCCGATTTAGGGACCAGGGGCCCGTTTCGGCCCGGCGGGCGCGGAGGGGAAGACATATGGGTGACGACCCGCGCAACTACTCACGACGACTGGGGGATCCCGAGGAATCTTGGACACCCGGTGAACAGTTCCTTGCACGAGGACGGTCCCATACTATCGCCCGACGGCTCCACCCTCTATTTTTCCAGAGGCCCCGGCGGATCTGGTGCCTTCAATTACGAGACCTTCGACATTTGGCAGGCGTCGATCCTCCCGGTCGTTGACTTCAACGGCGACGGCAAGGTCGATGGGAAGGAAGTCTTGGCTATGGCCAAGCACTGGGGCCAGAACTACCAGTTGTGCGATATCGCTCCATTCGCCTGGGGCGACGGCGTCGTCGATGTCAACGACCTGACGGTCCTGGCCGGGTACATCGGGCAGGATGTGAACGATCCTACTCTGATCGCCCACTGGGCGCTGGATGAGACGGCGGGCATGACGGCCGCTGACAGTGTCGGCGAGAATGACGCGATGGTGCTGGGCGGTGCAGCTTGGCAGCCGACTGGCGGCACGATCGGTGGGGCACTGGCGTTTGATGGGAAGGATGATCTTGTGCGGCCGGGCAAGTCTGTCCTCGATCCAGGCGCAGGGCCCTTCAGCGTCATTGCCTGGGTCAAGGGCGGGGCACCTAACCGGGTGATCGTCTCGCAGTCATCGGGAGCGGATTGGCTCTATCTGAATCAGTACGGCATGTTGACCACGGACCTCAAAGCATCCGGGAAAGCCGGTAAGTCTCTGACTTCCGATGCCCACGTTCTCGACGACCAGTGGCATCGTGTGGCCTTGGTCTGGGACGGCACGAATCGGGCGTTGCACATGGACGGCGTGGAGGTCGCCAAAGACACGCAACCCTCCCTGGCAGCATCGAGCGGCGTCCTGCACATCGGTACCGGCACGAACTTTAGCCTTGGGGCAACCACCTTCTGGTCCGGGCTGATCGACGACGTGCGAATCTACAACCGCGTCGTGCAGCCGTAAAACACATTACCCACTTGGCAGACACAAAAAGAAGGGCTGGCGGTTGAGGCCAGCCCTTCTTTCTCTATTGACGGCGATGGAGATGGGGCTGTGCTGGAGTAGTTCGGGATGAGCGACGGAGCCGAGGCCGAGGCTGGGGGTTCGGCTATGAAATACGAGACCGACAGGTTCCGCAGCCGCTCCTTGCGTCGCTTTCCCTGCGGAACACCTGGCTGCTGCCAGGGGTTTTGGAATCATGACAAAATGTTTTGGAGCGGGGTTCAACGAGAGCAGAAGCGGGGTAGGGCAAGCAGAAGCGCTGACGGACACCTTGGAACGATGAGACGCCTGGGACGAGCGACGGAGCCGTGGACGACGCCGGCGATTCGCCTGCTCCTTGACTCCGTGCTGCAGCAGGTCGACGATGGAAGGTGGATGCGGAGTGAACGACGCACGGCACGGTCACCATCCGTGCTCCCGGCACATATCTGCGGGCGGTTAGGGCGTAGTTTCTGGTCCCGTGGGTATGGTGTCAGCACGGTGGGATTTGATGAGGAGAGTATTCGGGAATATATCCAAGAGCAAGAAGAGCATGAGAAGCGGGAAGAGCAAGGTGGTTTGATGTTCGATTGATCACGCGATGGCCTCTTTTAGGGGTCTTCCTGATACCACCGGCTCTACCGGTGGTTTTGATTGCTGGCCCAAAGGGCGGAACCGTCACCCACAAGGAGGTACGCGAGAACCAGTTGAACTCACGAGAAGCCCCCGGGGACAGTTACTACTGCCCTTAGGGGCCATCGACTACAGATCCATTCGAGAGTCTAAAAGCCGAAAGATTTCGATCCTGGCGAATTCCACGTGTCCGTCAGCCAAGGATCAATGTCGTTGTAAGTCCAACCTGATTTCTCAACGCTTGTGACAGTCAAAGTGAATGTCAAGGAGGATGCTCTTGTCTTGACTTCGCTGGACACCAACTCGACGAAGCCGCCGCTGCCCGTTACCCCGCTGGCCAAATTACCTGCGTTGCCGCTCCACTGGCCGGTGACTGTTGCTCCTTCTACACCCCCGCCGCCCTTATCGACGACTTGCACGAGTACGGAGGCGGTCACAAAGTAGTTGGGCCCGGCCTTTCGCTGAGTGAAGGCCATTTCAGACGGAAGGAATACAAACAACTCACTGACTGTTGAGGACGCGGTAACAGTCACACTCTGAGAGGTGGTGTTTGTTGCGCCGTCGTCATCCCTCACTGTTAGTGTTACGGTGTACGTGCCACTGCTCGCGTAGGTATGAGTCGGGCTCTGTTCGGTGGAGGGGGTGGTCCTGTCGCCGAAGTCCCAACTCCACGCTGTGACTGTGCCGTCGGAGTCTCTGCTGGTGTCGGTGAAGATGACCGTCAGATCGGTCGGACGATAGCTGAAGCTTGCCACCGGTGGTGTATTCGTTGTCGTCTGCGTGACGGTGACACTCTGGAAGGCGGTGTTTGTTGCGCCGTCGTCATCCGTCACTGTTAGTGTTACGGTGTAGGTGGCACTGCTCGCATAGGTATGACTCGGGTTCTGTTCGGTGGAGCTCTGCCCGTCGCCGAAGTTCCAACTCCACGCTCTGACTGTGCCGTCGGAGTCTGTGCTGGTGTCGGTGAACGTGACCGTCAGATCGGTCGCGCTGTACGTGAAACCGGCGGTGGGCGGTTTGTTTGCGCCGCCTCCCAGAGCTCGGTAGGCATCGACGATGCCCCAGCCATACGTATCATCCCGACCGGCCGCGCCCTTGTCCTTTGCGGTGGACTGCAGGACGTTTCTGACCTCAGCGGGACTGGAGGCGATCCCCTCGGAGATGACCAGGGCGGCCACGCCCGAGACATGCGGGGCGGCCATGGAGGTGCCTTGGAAGAACCAGTAGCCCCACTTGCCCTTTTGGAACGTCTCCTGGAGTACGCCATCCCCATAGCCATCGCCATTTTGGTCCACGCTCGTGTCTCCGCCCGGGGCGGTCAGGTCCAGCGACGAACCGTAGTTGGAGTAGGAGGCAAGCGTTTCATCATATCGGGTTGCGCCAACCGCTATGCAGTAAGCATCATACCTGGCCGGATAACTGACTTGGCTTGCACCGTCATTGCCCGCTGCGCAGACAATGGTCACACCCATGTTGTAGGCGTATGCGATGGCATTCTCGAGGGTGCTGTTCGAAGAGCTGCCTCCCAAGCTCATGTTGATAACCTTGGCGCCATTGTCAGCAGCATAGCGGATGCCGTCGGCGATCTGGGCGTATGTTCCGGAGCCGTATCTGTTCAGGACCTTTACGGGCAGGATGGAGCAGTCGTAGGCCACCCCCGCGACGCCCTTGCCGTTATTGGTGTTCTGTGCGATCGTACCGGCCACATGGGTTCCGTGCCCGTTATCGTCATCCGGGTTGGAATCGCCATTCACGAAATCGTAGCCGCCGGAGGCCGGCACACCATCGGGTCCGCCCAGCTTGACGCCGGTGTCGACGACGGCGACCGTGACGCCCGCGCCGGTGGACAAGGGCCAGGCCTCCTCCATGCCAATGCCGCCATGGGTCGCGTTGTCGAGATGCCACTGATACCTGTAATATGGGTCGTTCGGCGCGCCGAAGATATGTGCGATGTAGTTCAACTCGGCATACTCGACGTTCGGGTTCCTGGCGTAGATGTTGACCATCGCCTGGGGCGGAACGGTCTCGGGGAACGTGAGCACCCGGAAATCGGCGAACCGGCTCCTATAGGCAACGTTGGCGTTGTTGTTCTCGTTGATTTGGGCGATTACGCTTTCACCGACGCCGGGACGGAACTTGACGATGATCTGGCCGGGCATGTAGTCCGGGCCGCTGTAGGTCATCGGCTGCTGGACAAAGATGTCGTCCGCGCCGAATCCCGTCTGAGGGGAGCAGATTACCGCCAGTACCACAACGATCAGGGGAAGACATGGACTCTTCATGGTTTGGTTCTCCACTCAGTCTCTCCAGCACTCCTGTTCATGTCCAGGGACAACGGACATCGCATACGGTGACACACGATACTCTATCGGTATGTTGCCCCGACAGATGCAGATTTCTTGACTGTCTGCTCAAAATGCTTCACGGCGTACACCCTCCCTGGTATGCTCTGTGGCTATGTATTTTAACGGTTCTGTCCGACAGCCGCCACAATTTCTTTCTGCGGACACACTTTCTTCTGGGGCCCGATACCCCCAAGGATCGGGCCGAGAGAAACGCGTCCAGGTCTCCTCGCCCGCTATCCGGGCCGGGTGCAAGCCGGCTGGTCCGTCGGCTGGCCATGACATAACATACGGCTTTCGCTGGACTTACGAGCCACCACCATCGTGAACGGGCTCCTTCCCGCCCTGCGGGGGGGCCAGGTCCACAGGTTAGTCGTGTGCTTGCGGCTGGCTGCTGCCGCGGGGCATTGGTAACATGACCGAATATCTGAGAGCGGGGTTCGGCGAGAGCAGAAGCGGGGTAGGGATGCAGAAGCGGGACTCTGTTCGGTGGACGCCCGGGACGAGCGACGGAGCCGTGGCGGAGGGTGCGGGTTCGGACATCCCCTGCACACAGGGAGCTCGCTATTTCGATTTCTTCTTGGCGCCAGCCCGCAACTGCTCCAGAAGGGCCAGGGCCTCTCTCTTACCCATGTGGCGAAGAGCTGCAATAGGCGCGAATTGCTGCTTACGCGGCCGCGATGTCTCTTGCTCCCAGCTATAGATGGTCTGGCTTGTCACACCGATGAGCTTGCTGTAGTTCGCAGCGGAGAGCCCAAGACGCTTCCGTTGTGAACGCAGACCCTTAGCGGTGAACCGCACATGTTCTGCGTCAACTTCGGCGGCCTGGGACGGAACATTCTTGAGCACTTGTTTTTCGAGCGGAGTGACCTTGTGTTGAAGGTCGGATATGCGGCGTTTCATCTCGGCAATGTCCTTGCGGTACTGGGCCGACGCCTTCCTGAGAACGTTTGTCTGTTTGCGGATCTCCTTGCGCGCAAGTCGGATGATCTCCTCCCTGAGTACTGCGGCGATGTTCGGCATATCTTTCTCCTGATGAACCCTGTTTCACGCCACGCCGTCCCAAGGCGTCACGAGCGTGATACAGCATAATAGCACTGCGCAGCACCTTGTGAACAGCAAATCCCTCTTCGGGAAATACTGAGGCACAGGGTAACTCGGGTGGATAGTTCTGGCTTCAACAAAGACACTCATCCCTCAAAGCCGTATAAGGCAGTTCGCCGCGATCGCCTGAGGCTCACCTAACCTTATAGGGCTGTGGCCTTTTCAGGCACGGGCTTCAGGATATTGTTACAGCAAAGACTCAGCAGCCGCTCCTTACGTCGCTTCCCCCGTGGAACTCCTGGCTGCTGCCAGGGGACATTGGAAAGATGACAGACTATTTGAAAGCTGGGTTCAGCGAGAGCAGAAGCGGGATAAAGGAAGCAGAAGCGGGGCTTTGTTCGTCGGGTAGCAAGCCATGGCCGAGCCCGCGGACGAGCGTCGATATTGACACGTCGGAGTGAATGCCGCCCGGGACGAGCGATGGAGGCGGAGCCGAAGCTGCAGGTTCTGAAGGACGGTGGACGCCCGGGATGAGTGATGGAGCTGTGGCGGATGCTGGGGATTCGGCTACTCCGTCGCACCGTGCTTCCGCAGCAGACCGACGATGGAGCGATGGCCGCCCGAGGGACGAGCGACGGACCAGTGGCGGATGGAGTGGGGGCCTTCCCGGACGACCGACGGAGACGTGGCTGAGGTTGACAATTCGCGGACTGATGCTGGCCGCCCGGGATGGGCGACGGAGCCGTGGGTGAGGCTGAAGATTCGCTTGTTCATTCGCCCTGTGCTTCCGCAGCAGGTCGGGGATGGGGGGAGATGGAGGCCGACTGGGACATGCGACCGAGCCGTGGCCCAGGCTGGGGGTACAGCCGCTAACCGGTGAGGAGCCATGGCCGAGGCGGGGAGTTCGTGTGACGCGTGTCTTGGACTGATGGCTGCCCGGGCCGAGCGACGGGCCGTGGAACGAGGCTGGGGAATCGGAACGATGAACCAGACGGAGTTGTGGCCGCCCGGGACGAACGACGGAGCCGTGGCCGAGGGTGCGGATTCGCAGAAGTGACGGTGGACGCCCGGGATGAGTGATGGAGCTGTGGCGGATGCTGGGGATTCAGCTACTCCTTCGCCCCGTGCTGGCGCAGCAGGTCGGCAGTGGAGGCTGCCCGTGACGAGCGACGGGCAAAAACGGTGACCCGCCCCGGTTCTCACGGAAGTTGACGCACGCTGAAGTCGTCGAAAAGGACGCGGGCTCTATAAGTGTTGAGCCAGAGTGGTCCGCCCTTGGACAGCCGTGCATCCGTTGCCTCAATCACAAGCTTGCCATCCAGATACCCTCGCAACTGCTGGCCTCGGATCTCGAATTCCAGCGTGTACCACTTGTCCCGGACGAGGCTGCAGGGAGATTGACTCAGCCTACCGTGGCGCAATGTGCCCGAGGCGTCAACGTAGTTTAGGTCAAGTAGCAAGTATCGGGAAGCGTTGTTGATGTAGAGGACGAGCAAGCTGTAACGATCCCTGCTGGTGGACCCGAACTTGCTGGGTGTCGTCCTCGCGTTGACGCCGAAAACCGCTTCTCCAGAGGCCGCCGACTCCTTCATGCAGACACGGACCGTGACGATGTAGTCGGTCCAGTCAATGCCATCGAGGCATGCCCTGGCGTGCGACAGCATCAACTCCCCATTCTCCACCGCGTGCCGCCCGGGGCCCCACCCCTCATCGGGGGAATCCTGAAACCGCCAATGCTTGGAAGGGCCGTTGTCAAAGTTGTCCGTGAAGACCGGTCCGGCGATGGGCTCCGCTTGCGGTCCGGCAGTGGCTTCAGTCGGCTTCCTTTCAGCGACGGGCGGCGCCTTCTGCACGGCCTCCGCCACATCCAGCTCGCGAATGATCCCTGCCGGACGTACCTTTTCAGCTTCCTTGGCCGTACAGCAAATCATCTTGCTGTCAGGCGACCAGAGGAAATCTTGAGCCGCGTCGGGACTGTTTTCCAGCTTCTTAACTATGCCGGTGTTGGGCGCAAACAGACACAGCCGGCTTGCCTCACCCCTTTTCCCACCATAGAAGGCAAGGCGTTGACCATCCGGAGACCATCCGAGCCATGAAGCGCTCTCATAGCCTGCATCCTGCAATTTGACTATCACTCGGGCACTGCCACCGGCAATGGGAAAACCTGAGATCGTTCCGTCGCATACCACCGCGACTTCCTTGCTGTCAGGCGACCAACCAAAAGGAGCAGATTGTCCCTTGGGTGTGGTCATGATGGTCCTGGCTGTCCCGCCTTCTGCAGGGATCACCTGGAGCATCTGGCGATCCGATGCCATCAGATAGAAGGCGATCATCTTGCTGTCCGGCGACCATTGTGGATACTGTTCTACCTCGTTCGCTGTTTGAGTGAGCTGCATGGACCTACTGCCATCAGCGAACAGAATCAAGTGCCCGATTCCTTCGTCGCTCTGGTGCGGCATGGCTATCTTGGTTCCATCGGGAGACCACGCGCCTACTTTCCCTCCAATCGCATCATTCGGGGGCCGCCATCCTTTGAAGGCCAATGTGGCCGGACCGGTTGCTCGGCCCTCCTTCAATGAAATGGAAATGACATATAGATTGTTCCCCTGGTCTGTACCGGACCACATGATATAAAGCAGCTTCTGGCTATCTGGAGAGAGTGAGCACAGGTATCGTTCATCTTTCCCAAGCGACTCCATGTTGAACTGAACTCGATCTCCTCCTATGAGGGGGATAGACCACAAGTGCTGACTACCCCCTTTCTCCATCTCGAGCACCGCCAGCGAAGTAGAATCCGGAGGCCAGCAGTAATGCTCGGGCCAGAAGTAATTTGGGCCAACACTAAAAGCTGGGCCACCCGATATAGGGATCACCTTGGAAGTGGTCCGTAGATCGAAGGAAGAACGGTAAAAGCGCAGCTTCTTGCCATCCGCGGATTTGCCGACAAACGTTCCAACGGCCTCCGGTAGAGACAAGTCGAATCCCTGCCCATCCACCAACCGGACATAGTGGATTTCATTCCGCAACCACCCATCGACCGCGCTTGCCACCCATTGGCTGTCCGAGGTCCAGACTTCGGCGTCATCAAACAACGACCGACCATAGAAGGCTCGAGCAATTCGTGGAGTCCCACCATTCACCGGTCTGGTCCAAATGCCATCCTCTGGCACGGAATAGGCAATCGTCTTGCCATCGGGTGAGACGAGCCCGAAGTCGGCATAATCCGGCTGTCTGTTCAAGCGGGCGTCGCGGAGGGTGATGGCCCCTATTTCGTGTTCCATTCGGAGATTCCTTTTTACGAAGAGGATTCGTTCCGAGTCGGTGGACCAATAGATCTTTCCACTGTGCCAGCCCCCTTTTTCCTCCAGGAGTTTGCGCACAGCACCTGTGGGCCGGCCCGTGTCCGGTGAGACAGGCAGTACCTCAATGCCTTCGGAATTGAATGCAATCTTCTGCCCATCAGGCGACCACGAGGCTGACCACGAGTCGACGCCTGCGCCCTGGAGTTCCTTCAATGTGAACGCGGGGCTTCCGTCCAAGGGCACCACGCGGCCATTCCACAGCAGAAACTTGCCGTTCGGTGACATGGTGATCCGGTTCTGATCTTCGATGACATCGTTCGCTCCGGCAATCGTCTTGGCCACGACAAACTTGAGCCCGGTCTTGGGATCAATGATGTCGGCGTCCGCAGAGGCTGAGGTTGCCTCGGTACTGTTGGTGCCCGGGGTTGCGACTTTCTCTGCCGATTTGCTCTCCGTGCTTGATCCACCTCCAGAGCTCCTCTCGGCCTCCGTTTTGTTCTGCGCGTCCGTCAGAGTGATTAGTCCGAGGCCGACGAGCAGAGAAACCGCCAACACGGACCAGCGTGATGTTCTCTTGAACTTTGCGATCATATTGATCCTCCGTTTCATTTGGGTTTTCTCTTCGAGAATTCCGACTAAGCCCGGCACGGCTGCCGGGCGCACAAATCCTTCCAGGAATTTGATGATGGTCTGGCCGTAGGGCTGGTTCTCCTCCTCCTTGATTAGGGAAAGCGCCAGGGCGTCGCAGGCCAGTTCGCGGTCGGCTCGCATCCGGGAAAAGGCAAGCCAAATCACCGGATTGAACCAATGCACGATTTGCGCGAGGGTCATCAGCCAATTTACGGGCACATCCCAGCGTCGAACGTGCGAAAGCTCGTGTAAGAAGACATGACGCAGTTCAGCCGGTGAAAAAGTCTCGGCCATCTTCAATGGCAGCAGCAAGTTCACACGAAAACAGCCAAATAGTGCCGGACTGTCCACCTCGGGCGTTTCGATCAAAGCCCGGGGCTGGAAAACCCCGACCATCCGACGACACTCCTCCAAGAGTCCCAGCAATGCGGGGTCAGCGATGGGAGCTCGCCGACGCAGCCGCCGGGCAAAACTTAGATTGCCCCAGATCAGCCGACTCACCACGAGCGCAATTCCCGTCACCCAAATGCCGGCCAGACCCCAAAGAACCAGCAACGCTGAAGACTGGGGAACTGCCGAAGCAGAGGATTGACTCACACCAAGGCGCGCTTCTGGAACCGTCCGGTCAACGATCATGTTCGTCGTGGCCGATGCGGACTCTGCCATGGCTACCGGTGAAGGCTGGAGGTGGGAAGCGCGCGCGAGCCTGTTTTCCCGCAGGGATTCTCCGGGGATCAACGCCCGCGACTGCGGGGCACTTTGGGTCCCTTCCACTGCCACCTTGACCACATTGAAGATGCTGAAGGTGCTCCCCGGAGCCAGGGGCAGCATCAACCGGATCAGCACCAACCACCACAGGGTATATCGCCAGTGCGGCGTGAGCTTGGAACGGAAGAGCCATTGCGCCAGCATGACCAGCACCACCAGCACCGACGCTTGCCACGTCGTCCGCCAGAGCCAAGCCAACCCCGGTCCCAAGATCTCTACGGCAGTCATGTCATTCGTCCTTTCGTTCCAGAATGCGCCTGAGTTCTTCCAGATCAGCGGCGGTCAGCTTGTGCCTCTTCGCGAAATGGACCAGCAGCGGCTTCACCGAGCCTCCGAAGAGACGTTGGAGAAACGATTCGCTTTCGACGTGGACGCAGTCCTCTTCGGATACCAGAGGATAGTAGAGGTAAAGGTTCTTGTACTTTTTTATGCCGAGCGCCCCTTTTTGGCGCAACCGGCTCAGCAGGCTCTTAATCGTGTTGGGATGCCAATGCTCGGTGTCGGCCAGGGACTGCACCACGTCGTAGGCGGGCTGAGGCGCCTTGGCCCAAAGCACTTTCATCACTTTCCATTCTGCCTCTGTAATCGTAGGTATGTTTGCCATAGTGATATCAACTCCATATATGACCTTATAGACTACAGACATAGTTGATTGTGGCAAGCGAAAACCAAGAGAATTTTCAAAAATGTTTCAATTTGACGCCATCGACAAAAGTCCAGCCTGGTGGTAATTATGCATAACTCGTTAATGAGTAACGAGTTAGCATGTTTTTGCGATTGACACGCCCGTTTGTCCGATTACAGAGAACTGACGCCGGCGTCAGTGCTTTTCGGCGATGGAGGCGCGGATGCGTTGGAGTGAATGCCGCCCGGGACGAGCGACGGAGCCGTGGCTGAGGCTGGGGGATTCGCCTTCGCCCCGTGCTTATGTAGCAGGTGGAAGTCCCTGCCGTTCGGTTGCTGTAGGCGAGTGGCTCACCGGATGCCTGGAGTGTGAGCATTCTCGCCGGCCGCACAGATTTCTGACAAAAATCTGCAGATGGCCTCTTGCGAGTCATCGGGGCTGAACCGGGTAAACAAGCGGGCCGAGGCAAGCAACCGCCGTTCGATCTGGGGTGGAGTGCGGTGACTTGGGAGTGACCGGAAAACTCCAAGATCAATATCCCTGCTCACCCGCTTGATGACCGCCTGCTTTGCCGCTTCAAGGCTGAGCGAGAAACACTAACGTGCTGCACGGCGATTTGCCGATGGGTACTCCTGCATCAAGGAAGACAGCATTATCAGTAGTGGCAGCGACGTTTTCCGGAAAGGGGATAAGAAGACTTGACGTGACATGTTGGTCGTCGGTGTGAACGGTCGCCCCTGAGTTGAGCGACAGGCGGGTATTTCAAACATATCATTGAATTGATTTTGGGAATAACCTCGCTCTGCCTCCACAGGGACCTCTTTTTTGCGCTCGTCAATGTGGCTACCCTGGACGAGCTGTCTTGATATGCCTCGGCTACTGCCTGCGACTGCCTGGTGATGTCTTTCTGCCCGTCATGCCTGCTGACCTCCCTGAAAGCCTATGTCCGCAATTAACTTGCCAAAAGTGCCGGGTTGGGGTTTTTTGTCCGTCCGGCACCGGTTCTTTTGCCAGGGTACGCGCCATGCGTACTCTGGCGCGCAGATAGCCTGCCGACCGAAGTTTGCCTAATCCATCCTTTCTGAATGCTCGTGTCAATCTACGGGAAAATACGTATTCTGGCACAGGAGCGGAGTTCTATGGTGTTTTTCTTATGTGTCGAGCCTGCGAGGTCGATAGGTCCCCTGGAAAGGGGAATACACCCTCGGGATTCACGTTTATGTGGAAGACGGGTCGGCGGATGATCGCGACCGTGAGCCCTATTTCCTTGATAACAGGTATGGGAGGCTGAATTCTCCGGCACGGCAGTTTTGACGAAAGGGATAGGGAACAAGGAGGGCAGGGTCATGAAGGCGCATATGAGCATGCTGATCCAGGGAGCTGTTGTCGTCGGAATGACGACCGCCTGCCTGGGGGGCGTCGCACGCGGACAGGCAGCAGGTCCCGTCGGGGAAAGCTCGGCCTTGTCATTGGGCCAATTGATCCTCCGCGAGAGCTTCGATGACAATGTGAAGGGCTCGCTGTGGAGGGTCTACGCCGAGGACGCCAATCGCTGCTGGGTGGCGGAGGTCAACCAGCGTCTGGAGTTGCTGGCCAAGCCGGAGACGACGGAGGTTTGTGCCGGCTACCTGTCCAACGGCTGGTGGCTGGACCCGGCGCGCGATTTCTCGATGAAGGTGGACCTGTATTATAGCCCGATCACCATGCTGGGCGGCTGGATCAGTCTCGGTGTGATGCCCAATGCGACGGCGCCGCGCGAGCAGTATGTCAGCATGGGCATCGGATGTGCGAGTCGTTACGCGCACTACTGGTACGAGAAGAACGACGGATCGTCGGTGAGCTCGAGCCATGCACCCCGA
>Ga0315277_10001373_pt1 | contig 35555 bp, 34 predicted proteins | sample YL17G05_15_MG_FD_203695 | JGI IMG/M metagenome (GOLD analysis project Ga0315277, IMG submission 203695) | Sediment microbial communities from Yellowstone Lake, YNP, Wyoming, USA - YL17G05_15 | ecosystem: Environmental > Aquatic > Freshwater > Lake > Sediment | place: USA: Wyoming | collected...
CCTCCCGGTCATCAAGCTCAATTTCTTTGGCCACGGTCACGCCATCTTTGCTAATAATTGGCGCTCCATAAGATTTTTCAATCACGACGTTGCGGCCCTTGGGCCCCAGCGTAATTTTTACCGCCTCAGCTAATTTATCTACGCCGCGTTTTAAGGCTTCGCGGGCTTTTTCAGAAAAAATAATTGTTTTGCTCATAGTAATTTGTCATTCCCGCGAAAGCGGGAATCCAGATCTTCAACTCGAACAATTTTCTGGATTCCCGCCTTCGCGGGGATGATGTGATTAAAAATTTATAAAATTGCCAGTATATCTCCCTCGCTGACTAATAAAACTTTCTCTCCTGCGATTTCAATTTCATCGGCCGCGTATTTTTTAAACATTACTTTATCGCCGGCTTTGACAGACATTTTGGCAATCATCCCATTATCTAAATTTTTTCCCGGACCAACAGCGATAACCGTGCCTTGTTCCGGTTTTCCCTTGTCCGCTGTATCCGGCAAAAGAATCCCGGCTTTAGTGGCTTTTTCAGCCGCCGCCGGTTTAATTACGACATTATCGTGCAGTGGTTTAATCGTCATATTTTTTCGCCGGCCGTCCTGAAAATCCTTCAATTCGGCCGAAAAATTAAGCTTTTTTAAATATTTTCTTTTTAGCACTCCCTTAACTTAAGTGCTAAAAGCATACTCCATTTTAGCACTTCAAAGAGACTTGTCAAGAAAACTTGCAAACAAAAAAATAAAACTCCTTTTTAGAAGTTATTGTTTTAAAAAAAATTATTTATTATTAAAAACTACGCCTGATACGTTACCCAATTCCAAAAAATCTTTTGGCATTTTCCGTGCTCGCTTCCGCGATTCTTTCCGGCCCCACGCCGCGGATGGCGGCAATGTGTTCGGCCACATAAGCAACTAAAACCGGCTCATTTCTTCTCCCCCGGAAAGGTTCCGGTGTCATAAACGGGCAATCGGTTTCAATCATAAATTTATCCAGAGGCATTTTCCGCAAAAGCGCATCCCATTGCTGGGAAAAAGTGATAATGCCCGTGAAAGAAATCAAAAAACCCAATTTAAAATATTCCCAAGCCAAATTTTCGTCGCCGGAAAAACAATGAATCACCCCCCAGGGCTTGTCCAGCGGAATTAATTCTTTATAATCCTCCTTGAATTTTTTTAAAGCAGAGAGTAAATCATCGTGCGCCACGCGGCAATGAACAATTGCCGGCAAATCAAAACGGCGCGCCAGAAGAAGCTGTTTCACAAAAACTTCTTTCTGCTTTTTTTTGGAATTTTCCAAATCCGGCGATAATTTCAAGTGGTAATAATCCAAACCGATTTCACCGATGGCCACAGTTTTTTCAAACTCGGCGAGTTTCTCGTAATTATCATAATTAAATTCCTCGGCTCGCACTCGCACAACCTCACGGCCATCTTCGCTTTTTTCTGTAATATCTTCCAAATGAATCGGATGCAAACCTACGGCCGCATAAACACCTTTTTCGTATTTATTGGCTAAATCCAGGGCGCGCTTAGAGGTTTTATAATCCGCGCCAACAATAACCAAACCAGTTTCGTTATTCAAAGCATTGAGAATAACTTGATCGGCGTCATCGCTGAATTTTTTAAAATTAACGTGGGCGTGGGTATCAATATATTTCATATCTGATATCATATCATAAAATTTTACGGGCAGAAATGCCTATAAAAATATAATAATTCGACAATATGGCAATGATAACGATCCGCTTTTTACAAAAAAAATAATCAGTTCTATAAAAAACCGATTATTTTTCTTATTTTATTTCATGTCTTCACTAGAAGCCTCGTCGGCTGCATCTTCGGTTGTTTCTTTGGCGCCGGTCATACTTTCGGCAGCTGTTTTTTCCGGAGTTGCCGGAGCGTCAACTGTGACGGCCGCGTTTGTTTCTTCGATCTTCTTACCGATAAAAATTTTCTTTAACCACGCTAACATATTTTTTTAATGAAGTTATTGCCAAAAAATTATTTAGCAAAACTTTCCTTTAAGTAACTTTGCTATAATTAGCTTAACTAGGCTTAGTGTATCATTGAATTTGGCAAAAAGCAACTCTTGACAAGGCAGTAATAAAAAGTTATTTTTGCTTGAAATTAAGGCTTGTTTAGGCTATGCTATGGATATAAATCAAGATTTAAGAATTAAGAAGCAAGGACGCATTTTACCAAGCTTAATTCATAATTCATAATTCTTAATTCCTATCAGCATGCCAAAATTCATTATCAACGGACCGGCCAAATTAAAAGGCGAAATCTCGGTTAAAGGCGCTAAAAACGCGGCCTTAAAGATTATTCCGGCCTCAATTTTATCAGAAGAAAAAATTACTATTGCCAATCTTCCGGAAATCGAGGATGTCAAGCAATCATTGGCTTTATTGGAAGATTTGGGAGCTAAAATAGATTATTTGGGCCAAGGCAAAGTTGAAATCGACACTAAAAACATCGTAAAAACCGAATTGAATTCCAGAATTTCCAATAAATTTCGCGCTTCAGTTATGTTTGTCGCCCCGCTTTTAGCGCGCTTTGGCAAAGTCAGCTTTCCTCATCCGGGCGGCTGTGTCATTGGCGCTGGCGAAAGGCCGATCGATCTGTTTCTTGACGGATTTTCCGCTCTAGGCGCGGAAATCAAAACCGATGACCGTTTTTACCAGCTTAAGGCTAAAAAGTTAAAAGGTGGTAATTTTTTCTTTCCAAAAATTTCCGTCACGGCTACCGAATCGCTTATTATGGCCGGGACCCTGGCTGAAGGCCAAACAATTTTAAAAAATTGCGCTATGGAACCGGAAATTAAAGCGCTGGCTGATTATTTAAATGAACATGGCGCTAATATTCAAGGCGCTGGTACTCCGACAGTCGCTATTAACGGCGTTGCCAAAATTAGTGCCGGACTTTTTACCGTCATGCCGGACCGAATTGAAACCGGCTCTTTTGCGATTCTGGCCGCGGCCACCGGCTCGGAATTAAAAATAATCAATTGCCTTCCGGAGCATGTTCGCGTACTCTTGGATATTTTTCAAAAAATCGGCGTGGAAGTTGAAGAAGGCCAAGACTGGCTGAAAATTATGCCGGCCAAAAAAATAAAACCTTATAGCATTAAAACCCATGAATACCCCGGATTCCCTACAGACTTGCAATCACCCTACACAGTCTTAATGACCCAAGCCGATGGTTCTTCTTTAATTCATGAAACAATTTATGACCGCCGTCTTTTGTTTGCCGATTCTCTTTCCCAAATGGGCGCGGATATTATTATGTGCGACCCTCATCGCGTTGTGGTGAACGGACGAACCAATCTTCACGGCCGAAAATTAACCAGTCCGGATTTGCGCGCCGGCATTGCTTTAATTATCGCGGCCCTGGTTGCCACCGGCCGGACTGAAATAGATAATATTTATCAAATTGAACGCGGTTACGAAAATATTGCTGAACGGCTCTCAAATATCGGCGCTAACATCCAAAAAATATGACTTTTGCCCTGCGGCGAATAATCTTTTATTCATTCTGTCTAATTTTTTTTATCATCTCCTTGATTGTCATTTTTTATGCTTCCGGCTATCAAATCGACTGGCGCCATTTTTTTACGCCTTTAGCCATCCAAAAAACCGGTATGATAATTATTTATTCCGATCCGGCTGGCGCCAATATTTATCTTAATGGCCAAGAACAAGAGCCGTTTACCAGCTTACTTTTTGAAAAAATATTCCCAAGCAAAAAAGAGGCCATAAAAACGCCTTCCAAAATAAAAAATCTTCTGCCCGGTTCTTATGACTTGCACGTGGAATTATCCGGATATTGGCCATGGGAAAGAAGAATCACGATTAATCCCGGGGGGATTACGCACGTTTTAGATATAAATCTCTTTAAAAAGAATGAGTCGACGCACCTTCTTAACCTGCCTCTGCAATCAATTTATCTTTCACCGAATAATAAAAAAATATTCCTGGCCGCTTCCGGCTTGCTTTTTGATTTAAAAACGGAAATTTCGGAAAAAATATCTCCCGAGAACCAAACCGCTTCCTCAACCGCCGCCTGGTCAACTGACAGCAGCCAAATTATTTTCGGTAAAAACTTGCTTAATTTAAAAAATCCCCTCAAAAATTTAAATCTGGAAAAAATTATCGGCCCCGACATCGCTAACGTAAAGTTGAACGGCGAAACGGATAAAATTTATTACCAGTATAAAAATGCTCTCTATCTTTTTAATTTAGGCAGCCGGGCAGATGAAGTGCTTGTTAAAGAGGATACGATTCTTGATTATACAATTAGAGGGAAAGAACTTTACTATGTGGTAAAAAACGGCTTTTCTACCAAGCTTAAATTTTATTCTTTAAATGATAAAAAAATATCCAAGGAACTCAACCTGCCTTTTTCCGATGGTTACAAATTAATCAACCCCGGCTCCAAATTTATCAATCTTTACGACGAAAAATATCAAACCCTTTATCTAATCGACCCGTCGCCAGCCGCTGCTAATCCGCTGATTGAAACTTTAAACTCAGTTGGCAAAACCGAATGGGTCAACGATAAAGAATTCATCTGGGCCAATGATTTTGAAATCTGGGTGCTGGATTTTAATAAAAACGAGAAGCGGTTAATCACCCGCTGGTCGGAGCCGATTGGAAACATTATTAAAACAAAGGCGGAAAATTACATTCTCTATTCTACAGAAAAAACTATCAGCGTTATCACTTGGTCGGCCAATGACGAAATTCAAGTCGAGAAACTCGTAACCATGGACAAAATTTTCTCGCCGGTATTCGATGACGTTGAAAAAAATCTTTACTTTATGGGCAAATCAGGCAATGACGAAGGACTATATAAAATAAATATCCAATAAAAAACCGCTCTTACAAAAAAACTTCGGGGATAGCCCCGAAGTTTTTTTATCTAATCGTAATTTTATCCAAAAAAGTACTTTGCCCAGGATTTAATATGTTCTCTTGTTAAAGAATCAACGAACGGCGCGATATACCAGGGCTTTTCCGCGCTCGATCGGGCATACTCATGGATGACAATTGCCTCCGGATGATAAACAACTTGATAATTATGACTTTCTTTAACCCGCCGGCAAAGGTCGGTGTCTTCAAAATACATAAAATATTTTTCGTCAAAAATATGACCGTCTTTTTCCATAATTTCCCGCCGAATTAAAAAACACGAGCCTATCAGCCAATCCACGACTCTGGTTGTCGCGTGGTCATAGTCCTTCATTAAAAAATCATTCAAATGCTGGGGCGCCAGAGAGCCAAAAAAAGTTCTTCTTAAAATCGGCGTGTGCAATTTGGGAAAGCGCAAACAAGAATATTGCAGACTGCCGTCCGGATTTAAAAGTTTCGGCCCGACAATGCCAGCGGCTTGATTTTCCTGTAAATATCGGTAAAGTTTTAAAATCGCATCGTCCAAAACTTCCGTGTCAGGATTGAGAATTAAAATAAATTCTCCGCGAGAATTTTTCGCGCCCAAATTATTGCCTCCGCCCATGCCCAAATTTTTCTCGCTCTTAATTATTTTTATTTCCGGATAAGCCGCGGCGATTGGCGACAAATCCTCGCCTGAAGCATTATCCACAACGATTATTTCGCGCGCCAAATCGCCCAGATCCGCTTTAGCCAGCGATTCAAGGCATTTTAAAACCTTATTTTGACTTTTGTGGTTAACGATCACGACAGATAAATCCATATATATGCAATATGGGACATGCAGCCTGCGGTATGGTTTTTAAAACTCATACTACCTACTACATACTACCAGCTACTAAAAAGATTACTTCCCTGGCTTTTTTTAGTCAAATAAAATCCCTCTATACAATAAAGGGCTAGCTTATATGTTAATTAAAAAAACTTCAACACTGCCCGCGCCAGCTGCCAGTAAGCGTTAAATATCGGATTAATAAGGCGCAATTTCCAATCATTAACTTCCTGATACCAAATTTTTCCGGTAACCAGGCGGGCGAGTTCTTTATCTTTAACTTTCCGCAAACCCTGATTGCGCGCCCGCGCTTTTTTAATATATTCCCAATTATCGTAAGACAAAAAATAATTCCAAACTTTTAATTTTTCATTGAACCAGCCGGATTGGATTGAAAATAAAGTCAGGCCCAATTCCATAATCAGCAAAGCGGGCATAATTAAAATCAAAGTAAAGGGTTCGTAGCACTCAAAAATGGCCAAAAGCCGATTTCGGTCCATCCAATAATATTTGGAGATCGACCGGCTGAATTCATATTTATGATAAACAACCGCCTCCGGCGCCAAGACGCAATGCCAGCCGGCGAGCCACAAGCGCCAGCCCAATTCCTGATCTTCGTTATACATCCAATATTTTTCATCGAACAAACCGACTTCAGAGAGCGCCTCTTTTTTGAAAAGCACAGCCGCGCCGGAAGGATACATAATATCTTTGGCCTTAGTTATCTCGCCTTTCCATTCTTGGCCGTAACCCAAAGAATAGCCGAAGCCCAAAAAATGCGTAACATTGCCCAAAGAATTAATTTTATTTTTCTCTCCGAAAATCATTAACCGCGCCTGCACTGCGCCAATCTTTTTATCCGTTTCAGCCGTTTTAACCATTTCGGCCAAAGCACCTGGTTCAATTATCGTGTCCATATTCAAAAGAAGAATATAATCGCAACCGTCAGCGAGCGCTGTTTTAATGCCGTCATTATTGCCCTTGGCAAAGCCATCATTATTTTCATTCTTAATTATCTTCGCTTCGACAAAATTTTCTTGCAAATATTCTTCCGATTCAGCGGTCGCGGCATTGTCAACGATATAAACTTTAAAATCCGGATAATTTTGACCGCGCAAAGAATCGCGGCAATCTTTTAAAAATCGCGTGGCATACTCTTTATAATTAACGAGAATTATTCCAACTTTTTTCATTACCTTTAAAATTCTTTGTTAGGTGTTACGTGTTGTGCGATTTTAAGTGTTGTCTTTTTTCTCAAACTTTAAAACGGTAAAAAAATAAGTTAAAAGAAAACCGATCGGCCAAACCAGCCAAAGAATCGCATACTGCCAGAACGGCTTCCATTTTTTAAAATATTTCAGCATCGAATCGCGAAAAAGCCCTTGGGCGCGCAATCGCGGCAGTTGCTTAAAGCTTTGGCCGCCCAAATCATGGCAACGAGCCGCCGGCGTGTACCAAACCTCCTTGCCCGCCGCTTTAAACGCCCGACAAATATCAACATCTTCAAACCAGACAAAATATCTTTCATCCAATAATTGTCCTTGTTTCAACTGGTTATAAGGCAAGGCGTTTTCAAGCGCGCAACGGCGAATCATCATCGCGCTGCCACGCACCGTCTCAACTGGCGCGGCCTTATTATAATCAAAATTAACGCACAAATAGCGCTTCAAAATTCCCGGAAATAAATAAGGAAGCTTTAAAATGACGGCCAGTTGATTAAATAAGTTTGGGAATCTTCTGACTTGCCCCCTGATATCGGCGCCATTTTTATCCAAAAGACGGCAACCGGCCAAAGAAACATGGCGATTTAATTTTAACCAATGTAAAAAATTATCGATGGTTGCGGGAAAAACAAAAGTATCCGGATTAAGCAAAAAAATTAAGTCCCCGGTTGCCTGGCGGAAAGCCTGATTATTGGCGCGGGCAAAACCAAGATTGCCGTCGTTTTTGATTATTTTTACCTCGGAAAAATTCTTTCTGATCATCTCGGCCGAGCCATCATGCGAACCATTGTCAACGACAAAAATCTCAAACTTAAAATTTGTCTGGCTCAAAAAAAGATGAGACAGACATTTGTTTAATTTTTCTTTGACGTTCCAGGAAACGATAATAACCGATAAGTCCATATATTTAAGGCGGTATGTAGCAAGTAGCGCGTAGTATGGTCTAAATTTAAACTTCCTTCGCCGCAAAAAATTTAATTTGCATTAAAATAATTATCTTTAGGGGATTTTTTAACTCTGCCTTACTACTTACTACATACTACTTACTACCTGCATTATAAATTTTAACTAACTTAACTCTGGCCGAGACGCCACTAATAATTTTAACGCTCTCATCTGGCACGCCAAATTCTTGAGCTAAAAAATCAACCAAAGTTTTATTCGCTCGGCCTTTTTCCGGCGGCGCTGCGACAGCGATTTTTACAACGCCGTCGTCCATTACATTTTTAACCCCTGTTTCCGGCGCCCCGGGGATTACTTTAACTTTAAAATAAAGCTCGCCGTTTTTTTCTAAGGCTGTCTTGAATTTGTTTAAAAAATCCATAAATTCATTATATCACAGGGTCTCAAGAAAAAAAGGTTTGACAATATCCATCTTTTACGCCAGAATAACAAAATACCCGCAATAAATTCACTTTAACCTTATGGAGGCTTAGATGGCTCTTTTTAACAAAATCGGCGCAATAACGGTTCCCGGAGAAGGAAGAACTATCAATGGATTGATAGGTTTCAAAAGCGCGTCAGGTAAGGTTGTAAAAGAAAAAATACGCCACTTCCACAAAACCGAGATGAAATTCATCATGGTTGAAACAGGAAACAACGGCTCGGCAATACAAGAAACCTTCTTTTGCCCCTGCGACCTGCTCGGCCGATTTAAAAATGTCCGCCTTATCAACAAAATTGTTACGATTAAACCTGATTTAATGCACTGGATTTCGGAAAATAACAGCTGCCGGATTGATAAAGACGGCGCAACCTTGAACCACATCGGACGCCAGAAAGAACAAGGTGAAAAAATAAGGCGTTTTCGCACAAGAATGGCTAGCCGGTAGGCTTGTTTGCCTAGCCATCAATCTTTATCCTGAAAATTCCGATGTCACTCTACCGTTCTTTAAAACAACGACTAATCATTGCTCTTAAAGGAGGCTTTCATGCTCAAGCGCCAGACATTTCAAATTCCTGTTTTTCTTATAACCCCGGCCGGGCTTGGACCAATAGAAAAAACCAGCTGCTTTAAACCAGTGGAGGGAAAATTGGAATCGATTTTCAGTCCAGACGAAAGCGGCTTCTACAAAATCGAATTGGCCTTTCGCAAAAAGTTAAATTTTTTTCCCCGGTCAAAAAACAAAAAATCCAAGACCGAAAAAATCTTGCGCCAAGCAGTAAAAAACGACCAGGGCGGTAACCGTTCTTTTTGCCTTAAAAGCGCAGATCTGCCGGACGAAACTTTAGCGGCCTATCTTGGAAAGAAAGTAAGGATTAATCCGGGCTTAATTGAAGTTCTGGCCTAAAACTAATTTCTTGCTAACAAAAATCGCGGTATCCTTTTTGGAAACTGCGATCTTTTTTTAGGCGCAAGTCCAGTCGCTCGCGAGCGGCTGGACAAACCGCCTGCTTGTCCGCCTTTGGCGGAAATTTTTAATTTTTATTTCCCTGCCAGCTGTCCGCACGCCCCCTGGACATCGCGGCCAAATTTAAAACGCTGAGTTGTTTCCACTCCTTCCCGCTCCAAAATTTTCTTGAAATTATTGATTACGGCCAAAGGTGATGACCGATATTTTTGCGTCTCATTATAAGAAATTAAGTTCACCACAAACAACTTGCCCAGGGAAGCTTTAAGTAAATCAGCCAATTTCTGCGCCTGCGCCGAAGAATCATTGATTTTATCCAGCATTAAATATTCAATCATCACCTTGCGGTTAGTTTTATTAATATAGTTTTTCACGGCCTTCAGTAAGCTTTTCAGCGGATTGTTTTTACTCACCGGCATCAACTCGTTGCGCAATTGATCATCTGGCGCGTGCAAAGACAGAGCCAAATTAATTTGCAACGGCTCGTTGGCGAATTTTTTGATGCCACCGATAATACCAACCGTGGAAACAGAAATTTTCCGCGCGCCAATATTAAAAGTTTCTTTATCATTGAAAAATCTGATCGCTTTCAACACCTCATCGTAATTCAAAAACGGCTCGCCCATGCCCATGAAAACAATATTAGAAACTCGTTCGTTATATTTTTTCAGATAGCGGGCAAAAAATAAAACCTGTTCCACAATTTCGTAAAATTTCAAATTGCGTTCAAAACCGCGCGCTCCGGTCAGACAAAATTCACAACCCAAAAGACAACCAATCTGCGAAGAAACGCAAACGGTATTACGGCCTTCTCCGTGCCGCATTAAAACCGTTTCCACTCGCCCGCCATCAAAGTTAAGCGCCGCCTTGACTGTCTGCTTATCAGCCGATTCCAAAATTTCACCTCTTATTTCCAGAGGGGCTTCGGCCTGCAATTTTTCCCGCAAAGCCGTTGGCAAAACCGTCACTTCGTTCCAATTTTCCGCGAATTTCCGGAAGACCGCCTCATAGACCTGTTTAATCCTGAATTTCGGTTCGGTTTTCAATATTTCTTGTATCTTTTTGATATCCATTCAATTTGTATATAGTATTTGGTAAATAAACGGCGAATAAATTTTTTATATTAATAGAAATAACATAACTGATGTTGATAAAAATGTCAAAAAAACTCCCACACTTCAAATATGCGGGAGTTTTGAGAACTGTTTTATAGTTGAAAATAAGCCAACATACTCGATTTTTTATTTTTTCACAAGCTCAATGCTTTTTACCGCCGCATCTACCGTCGGATGATCCTTCTCGTTTCTTGGCAAACTTTCGATTTTCACCACCACATCCATTCCCTTTACCACTTTTCCGAAATTGGTATGCTTGCCGTCAAGCCAGGACGTAGCTGGCGCTGTAACGATGAAAAATTGCGAGCCGTTGGTATCGGGGCCGGAGTTAGCCATGGCGAGCGAGCCGCGGACTAATTTTTCATTATTAAATTCGTCGGCAAATTGATAGCCCGGACCGCCGGTGCCGTCGTTGGACCAATCATCATCTTTTGAATTTGGATCGCCGCCCTGGATCATAAAATCAGGAATAACGCGATGAAATTTAGTGCCGTCATAAAATCCTTTTTTCGCGAGTTTGATAAAATTATTGACGGTGTTCGGCGATTTATCGCCATAAAAAGCGACTTCAATATCGCCCTGGCTGGTTTTTAAAATCGCCCCCTTGTAAATTGCGGCTAAATTTTCTTCTTTGGTTGTTGTGGCAATACTCATTTTATTTTCTATTATTTGATTAATCTCTTGCACTTGCTTATTATTCTGCTCGACTACTTTCTGAGCCTCATCCAGTGTTGACTGAAAATTAACGCTAACTTTATTAGGCGGATTGCTTAATGTGCAGCCCGTTAAAACGAGTATGCAAATCGGAATGATAAATAAAATTTTTGCTTTCATAAAAAATAGTAGCATGCAGTAAGTAGCATGTGGCGTGGTCTTAAATAAAAAACTTTAATCAATTCCATACTACCGGCTACCTACTACATGCTACAGCTAAAATATTCTTTGCCACAGCGCCACGAGAGGACCGGTTAACCGCGAAACATCTTTAACGGTTATCACTAAGATTAAAAGTATCAGGGCGATAAAACCGATATTATGGATTGCTCCTTCCACTTCCCGCTTAACCGGCGAACCTTTGATTTTTTCAATCAGTAAAAAAATAATGCGTCCGCCGTCAAGCGCCGGCAGGGGCAAAAAGTTAATCACCGCCAAATTAAGCGATAACAAACCGACAAATTGCAAAAGATAAACAAAGCCCATCCGCGCGTATTGGCCCGTCATCGTGGCAATGCCAACCGGACCGGCAACATCGGCTGAAACTCCATGACCGGAAAACAAACTTTTTATCAGCTCGTAAAAAGCCGTCACAATCATCCAAAGCAAGACGATAGCTGTTTCTGAACCCTTCCAAATCGCCAAATACCAAGGATACCTGACCAAACCGGTATTAATAATGGCAATGCCGATTTCTCCTTTGCCGTTATTATTAGCTGGCTTAATTTTAAAATCCAGCGTCCCATTATCTCTGAATATTTGATAATTAAGCTCAAGCCCCGCGCGAGTGTTAACATAATTCTGCAAGTCAGCATCGCGGGTAAATTTTTGCCCGTCAATCGAGCCGATAATATCGCCAGCTTTCAGTCCGGCTGAAGCCGCCGGCGTATCCGGCAGAACTTGAATAATCTGAATTTTCTTATCAGTGACAATCGCCTTATTGCTGGCATCCTCAACGCTTTGCGGCAAACCAACCATATAGCCGATGCTGAATAAAACTGCCGCCAAAATTACGTTCATTATTACGCCGGCGGAAATCATGGAAATTCTTTTCCAAATCGCCTTAGAAACAAAACTGTCGGCATCGGTTTCACCCTCGCCATTCTCGCCTTTAATTTTACAAAATCCGCCCAAAGGCAGCCAATTGGCGGAATAAATCGTCTCGGTGGCAACCCATCCTTCTTCTTCGGCTGGAATATTTTCGCCCCAAAAAAATTTCCATTTTTTTACCGGCTTTAAAATTCCCACTTCGGTAATTTCCTCGTGGACGGTAGTCGCCCCTTCTGAATTTTCCCGAACCTCTATTTCTTCTTCCTGCTCAATTATTTGTTTCTTTTGTCCTTGGTAACAGCGCCAGCCGCAGAGGCGCGGAGGCAAACCAAAACCGAATTCTTCAACCTTCACGCCCATTTTTCGCGCCACCCAAAAATGCCCGAACTCATGAACAAAGATGAGAACGGATAAAACTATAATAAATGTAACGATTGTTAACAGCATTTTTTACAGAAATTAAAATTTAAAAACAAAATTTAAGAATTATGATTTAAGAATTTTAAAAATCCTTAATTCCTAATTCTTAAATCTTGATCAGATTGTCATTATATCTTTTTCTTTCTTATCTCGAGTCGTCTTTAATTCTTCGTTGACACGCTTCACCTCTTCTTCCAATTCTTCCATAAAGCGGAATTTGTCGTCTTCGGAGATCGCTTTATCTTTTTCCGCTTTATCAATAGCCGACTTTACCGCTTCGCGTGTTTGCCGCACCGATATCTTGGCCTGCTCGGTCTTTTCATTAAGCCTTTTTACCAAATCCTTGCGGTTTTCTTCGGTCATCGCCGGAATCGTCAAGCGAATTTTATCGCCCTCGTTCACTACGCCCAAGCCCAAACCGGCTTCAACAATCGTCTTTTCCACGTCTTTAATAATATTTCTGTCCCAAGGAGAAACAATAATACTTCTGGCATCAGCTATGGAAACATTAGCTACTCCGACCAGCGGAGTTTGCACGCCATAGGCCTCAACCATGATACCTTCAAGAACGGCGGTGTTTGCCCGGCCGGTCCGCAAAGATCCGATATCTTTTTTAAAAAATTCAATGACCTTTTGAAACTCTGTTTTTTTGGCTAACAAAAATTGATTCATATTTTATAATCCGCCGGCTGGCGGAATAATTAATAATACTTTAAAGTCCAAACTGGCCGCTGCTTGAAGACTGATATTTTTTCACGCTCATAAATATCACATTAACTTCGTCCGGCTTAATTAGCAACCGCCAACCGGCACGGGTGGATGGAAGCTTTTTGGTGCGCCAGCTGACGCCGCCGTCGGAAGAGCTGTAAAAAGTAGTGTTAGTGACATAATAAATTTCTTTTGGATCCTTAGGGTTGACTGCCAAGGAATTTATGGAAGCTTCTTTTTCCGGCGTAACCAACTCGATTCTCGACCAAGTATCGCCGTTATCGGATGATTTTAAAAGTCCGTAAGCAGTCGCGGCAAACAACAAACCATCGTTGGCGGGCGAGGCAATTAATTCAACAACATTGAGGCTATTTTTAAATTCGGTCATTTTATCCTTCAAAGGCGTCCAATTATCGCCGGCGTCGGCGGTGCGATAAATTCCTTCTCCGGTTGTGGTGACAAAAACCTTCCGGCTGTCCTGGGGGCTGATGATAATTTCATTAATATTTGAACCGGAGCGCAAGACAGTCACCCAATGATCGCCGCGGTCCAAGCTTCTGATAATTTCTCCGCGCGAATTGCCGAGATAAACGCGATGAGCGTCATAATAATCAATCGCAATGGAATTAATTTGCGTGCTGACATCGTTATCAAAATAAATCTGCGTCCAGGAACGGTTGCAATCGTTGGATCGATAAACTTTATTTCCGGTTGCCGCGTAAACCAAACATTTATCATCTTTACTGACCGCAACCGCATTTATTTTAGTTTCATTCAAACTGGCGGCCTGATTCCAGCCGCTGGCGATATTATAAGTGTAAAAAAGTCCTTTGGCGGCGCTGCCGAAATAAATAGCATTACTATCGGAAGGATCAAGCGCCAAACAGGAATTATTAAGCGTGGCGATGCTATCTGGAGCGCCTTTCACTGTGGGAATTAAAGAAGTCTGATGCCAGCTTACGCCCTTATCAAGACTGACCCAAAAACCGCCATCAACTGCGGAAGTGTCGTTGGTTTTAAAAGAAATAGAACAGCCGGTCGCTAAAATCGCCGCAGCGCAGAGCAAACCGGTAATAAAAAATTTTTGTTTTGACATATTTATATTTGTAATATGCAGTATGCGGTATGTAGTATGCAGTTTTGGGAAGATTTTTACCTAGCCCATACTACCTACTACTTGCTGCATACTACTATATATTTATCGCGATATTTTCCAAAACCAATCTCGGATTAACATTCGCCCGGATATACTCCTTGCCTCGCTTTAATGACCAAGCCAGTTTTAACAAGCGCTTTCCGCTCAGACTGGCTTTCAAATTTTCCATTTTTTCCCGCAACGGTTCATGTTGGATTAAATCGCCGCTATTAACGGAGAGAAGCAAAAAATCACGCACCAGCCCCTGCCAAATGCTCAAAATATTTAAAACCTTATCGGTTTTTTCCTCTTCTATCTTCCCGCCGACTAATTTTTCAATCAAACTGAACCGCGCATTTAAATCTTTCCGAAAAAATTCCAAAAACGCGTCTGTCTTTTCCAAATAGTTTTGATAAAAATCTTTATCTTCAAAAAATTTAGTGGCCAGCGCCGGACGGCCGAGCGCTAAGCGAGAAATGCTTTTGGCCGAACTTCGCGGACAATTTAAATCTTCAACTAAATAATCATAAATAATTGAACTTTCCACCGGTAAAAAACGCAAAACCTGGCTGCGGGAAACAATCGTCGCCGGAATTTTTTCCAGCCTGGAAACGATTAAAATCACCATTACTTTTGCCTGCGGTTCTTCCAAAGTTTTAAGCAAAGCGTTTGCCGCCTGTTCGCTTAAATCATCAGCCTCTTTAATGATGCCGATTTTATAAGAATTTAAAAAAGAGCTCATTTCCAAAATCCTGATGAATTCCCTGACCTGATCGATGGAAATATTCTTTTTTTCTTTTTCTTTTTTAATGAGGTGAAAATCGCCGTGCAGAGTTTCAAAACCGCCTTCTTCTGTTCCGCCTTTATTCTGCATCTGCCGGCAGGAAGGGCAAACGCCGCAAGGGAAAGAAAATTCCCCGGGTTTTTGCTTCTGGCAAAGAAGGCTTTCGGCAAAAAAAACAGCCGCCGCGGTCTTGCCCAAATCTTTCGGACCTAAAAAAATATAAGTATTGGAGATTTTGCCGTTAGCAACGCTCTTTTCCAGAAAATCGGTAATTTGCCGGTTGCCGGCCAGCGGCCAGCCTTTTTTTTCAACTTTTTGCATGTTTTAATCCTATCATTATAGACGGCTTAAATCAAGCCTGATTTTACTTGATTTTTAGAGAAAAGACTGATAGATTTAAATTGTTAAAGATACGGCTGCCAAGCGGAACCACCGGCTGCCAGCCACTAATAATATAGGTAATAAATTTAAAAGTTTTATTCTTTGGGGAGGCGATATCCTGATAATGTATTTTTCGCTTTATCTCGCCCTGACAATACGCTACGGCGAAAAACCTTCCGCCGTTATTTGGCAAGCACACCTGATTCCCTTTACACTGATTTTTATCATTTGGTTTTTAGTTTTCTATATCTCCGACCTCTATAATCTTAAATTGGCGGTAAGCAACGCCAAGTTTTTCCAGCTGCTCTTAAGGAGTTTTTTAATTTCTACTTTGCTCTCCATTATCATCTTTTATCTGGCTCCGCCTTCCGGCATCACTCCTAAAACCAATCTGGCCATTTTTGTTCTGATTTTCGCCTGCCTCTTTGTAATCTGGCGCCGGCTGTTCAATCTGATTCTTAAATCCTATCTGCCAAAAAACAATTTGGCGATTATCGGAAAAAATAATTTAGTCTTGGAAATCATCAGCGAATTAAAGCAAAAACCGCAACTGGGCTTCAATCTTTCCTTTATTATGGACGAAGAATCCGGAATAAAAGAAATTAACGGCGTACCGGTTTTTAAAAATTTGGCTGATTTGCCGGAACTCATCGCCAAAAGAAAAATAAACAACATTATTCTGGCTTCAGCTCCGGATTCTCATGAATTGCGCACACTCCTATTCGAATGTTTGCCTTTAAAAATCACTTTCATTAATCTGGCGGATTTCTATGAAAACATCGCCGGAAAAATTCCTCTGGAAGTCATTAACAAGATGTGGTTTCTGGAAAATTTAAACGAAGGCAATAAAAGCAATTTTGATTTATTCAAATGGACGGCCGATTTGATCTTGGCTTTAGTTATTTTTATCATAACTCTGCCCTTCTGGCTGGTTATCGCCATTATTTTAAAAATAGAAAGCCGCGGCCCAATATTTTTTGTCCAGACCAGGGCCGGCGAACGGGGAAAAAATTTCCCAATAATCAAATTCCGCACTATGAAAACCGAAAATAACGACCAATCCCCGACTACCGCTTCTGATTACCGCGTCACGGGCTTCGGTTCAATTCTGCGCAAAACCCGCCTGGATGAAATTCCTCAAACATTAAACATTATTAAGGGCGACATGAGTTTTGTCGGCCCGCGTCCGGAACGCCCGGAATTAATAAAAGTATTGGAAAAACAAATTCCTTTTTATCGCGAACGAATGCTGGTTAAGCCCGGCGTTACCGGTTGCGATCAAATCGCCGGCGAATACCATTCCCCCAGCTATGAAGATACAATGAAAAAACTGCAGTACGATTTATATTATATAAAAAATCGCTCCTTCTATCTCGATTTATCCATAATCTTAAAAACAATTGCGACAATGCTTTCTCGCGCCGGAAGATAAAAAGAGTTAAAGAGAAAACTCTGGCGGAATGATCCGCCTCCGCTATCCGCCAACTGGCGGAGGCGGATGGCGGACGCCGACCCTCGCAATTTTAAAGCAGCTAACCCGCTAAATTAAAACTTTAAAAAACAATGGTTAAAAAAACTTTTACCTTTTTTTGGTCGCTTCGCCATCAATTCATCAAATATTTCATCATCGGCATCGGCGCGGTAATTTTAGACATGTCTACTCTGCTGTTCTTCAAGGAAATCCTAAAAATCTCACCGGTTATTGCCGTAACCGCCAATCAAATTCTGGTGCTTATTTTTGTTTTTCTCTTAAATAAATACTGGTCGTTCAAAGAAAATTCAATGACTCACCGTCAGCTTTTCCGCTTCGGTATTTTGGTCATCTATAATTATTCCTTCGCCGTTGTTGCCATGTATGTCTTTAACAATCTTTTAAAATTCGATTATCGCCTGGTACGCCTTGGCTCCATTATCTTAGCGGTTTCCTGGAATTTCTTCTTGTATAAATATTGGGTTTACACGGGCGACAAATCTGTAATAGAGAAGCTCTTGAATGATCAACAAGTAGTCAAAATTATGAGTAACAACCCGAATATGCCAGAAGCAGAAGCCAGGGCGATATCTTCAACTCTCAATCAGTTGTCGACAATTCAGCATGCTCCTGTTTATCAAACTGCACCGAAAAAGATAATTGCTCGGTTTAAAGATTTGTCGCCTAGTTTTTGGGATTTATCAAAAGTTGGACGGGCGAAATATTATTCAGAGGTGGTAAATAAAGTAATAGAAGGAAAGACGATATCACAAGCAATCCAGTTGGCTAACCAATTATTTTTTGGGGTGCTAGTTGTTAATATTCCATCTATGACGAAACCTGAAATTTCAATGTCAGGGCAGGCGTTGTCTAATGAAAATGTTAACAACCAAGAAGTTAACCTTTTCTCTGAAACTAAAAAATATAAAAATTTAGTTAAAGTTACGTCGGAAGGAAGTTATTCTAATTCAATTTATACTAAGAGCATGAAAGATGTTTATGATTTGAATAATATTGATATTTTTACTATGTCCGGCATTCCATTTAATCAATCAGAACAAACCTTAGATTCTTTAAATAAAGTTTTTTCGTTATATCCGAAAGGTTTTCTTCAAGGTTTAAATATTAAAATAGCAAATAAGCTTCCTAGCATCGGCGGTCAGGCTACAGCGGCATTTAATAAAAAAAATAATACGATATATATTTCTGCTGAAGGATTAAATAATACTAAGTTAGCTTCGGATTTTGCTCATGAAATTGGGCGGTATATTTACGATAACGGAGTGATATACGGAATAAATGATTTAGGAAAAACGGAGTTTATTGAAAAATTTAAAGCCGATCCCACCTTATTTTTTAAAAATTTAAAGAGTGTGAAGAGCGAAGTTAACAATGAATATTAAATTATGATTATCGCCTGGTCCGTTTGGGTTCCATAATTTTGGCAGTATCTTGGAATTTCTTTTTGTATAAATATTGGGTTTGTGCGAGCGATAAACTGAAGCCTCTGCCGGAAGCGGTAATTGAGGAATAACCTGCTCTTAAATAATGTCAGGAAATTTAAAACAAAAATTAAAATCTCTATTGATCTGGTCGCAGAAATTTACCAAGACAGACATGATTTATGCCGCCAAGGGTGGTTTTTGGATTACTTTTGAAAAAATCATCTTTAATGCCATTGGCGCGGTTTCGTTTATTGCTTTTGCCAATCTGCTTAGCCGGGAAAGTTATGGCATTTACCAATATATTTTGTCCATGGCGGCGATGTTTTCAATTTTTTCTCTTCCCGGTATAGATACGGCCGTCACTTTTTCCGTCGCTGCCGGACGCGAGGGGTCGTATTTTGACGCTTTTAAAAACAAAATTAAATTTGGTTTGACTGCCGGCTTAATCTCCCTCTCTTTTTCCGCTTATTACTTCTGGCACGGAAATTCAATTTTAGGCCTAGGTTTTGCCATCGCCGGCATATTTCTCCCGATCATTGAATCCCTTTATCTTTACAACGCTTTTTTACTTGGCAAGAAGCAATTCAAATATTACAGCTCAAATAATATTACCGAGAAAATAATCTGTTCTGGTTTTATTATTATCGCCCTATTCTTAACCAAAAACATCCCTCTCCTGATCTTTGTTTTTTACGCGCCCAGGTTGCTGATCAGAATTTATTTCATCATTAAATACTGGCGATTATTTACGCCTAATGCGGAAAAGGATCCGGCTGTAATCAGATTCGGCAAACATCTTACTTTAATGAACGTTTTAGGCATTGTCGCCTCGCAAATAGATGACATCCTGATCTTTCAATGGCTGGGCGCCGTTCCGGCGGCAATTTACGCCTTTGCCATAACGCCGATTCAAAAAATGCAAGACTTTCTTCTTGGCAACATTAATTCTTTGGCCATGCCCAAGGCGGGCGAAAAATCCGAAGTTGATTTAAAAAGAATTATTCCGAAAAAGGTGGCAACATTAACCTTGCTCATCATTCCCGTTATTGTTATTTATATTTTGTCAGCGCCTTTTATTTTTAAAATTCTTTTGCCTAAATACTTATCGGCGGTAATTTATACTCAACTTTTATCGCTCTCCCTGCTCTTTTTGCCCAAGACGCTTTTTTCCCTGGCTCTTACCGCCAAGGCCAAGAAAAAAGAATTGTATATCGCCAACACCGTGATTCCCGCGGTAAAAATAACCCTATTTTTAACTTTATTGCCCTTCTTTGGAATTTGGGGAATGGTCATTTCAATCATTTTCTCTGAAGCTTTAAGCTGGGTGATTTTCGCTATTCTTTTTAAAACATCCCGGTCTGATGAAAAATTATAATTAAAGCGGAAAAAATACTCCTAAGCTTAAAAAATTAACAATCAAAATGAATATAAAAAAATTTAAAAAAACCAATTTTTTAATTATTAATTGCAATTGGCTGTTTCTGGGATTCCTGCTTGATTTTTTTATTTTTTTAAAAAATCTTTTTTTGCCGCCGGCAATATTGGTAATCCGTCTTGATTCCATCGGCGATTATGTTCTTTTCCGGAACTTTTTAGAGGAAATAAAAAAAGATAAGCGCTATGAAAAATGGCGTTTGATTTTAGCGGGAAATCAAGTTTGGAAAAGCATCGCCGAAGAATTTGATAGCCCCTGGATTGCAAAATTCATCTGGATCGACAAGGATAAATTCCGCGCTGATATTTTCTACTTTCTAAGAATCGCCCTGCAAATAAAAATGGCCGGGGCAAAAATCGCCGTTGAACCGACTTTATCGCGCACTTACATAGGCGATCTCCTGGTAGGCATTTCCCGCGCCAAAAGAAGGGCCGGCAGCACGGGATACGACAACAACATTGCCGCGGAAAATAAAAAAATCGGCGATTCTTATTATACCGAGCTGATACCCCTGGATAAAAAAAAGTATTTTGAATTTGAACAAAATAAAATTTTCTGGGAAACTTTTTTGGGCCGAAAACTGGAAACAAAACTCGCTTTTACAGCAACCGGAAAGTGGCCAAAGATTAATCTGCAATACGAAAAATATATTATTTTATTTCCGGGAGCGCGTTTTGATTATCGGCGCTGGTCGCCGGAAAATTTCAGCCAAGTCGCCAGGTTTATTAAAGAAAAAAATGGCCATGATATCATTATCTGCGGCGGACCGGAAGATAAAGAATCAGCCGACAAAATAATCGCTTTAGCCGGAGATAAAAATGCTTTATCATTGGCCGGCCAAACAAGTCCTGCCCAACTATTTGCAATCATTGCCAAAGCTGAATTTCTTATTTCCAATGATACTTGCGCAATTCACATGGCCGTGGCCGCCAAAATTCCTACTATTTGCATTTCCAATGGCAATCATTTTGGCCGATTCACCGAATGCCCGAAAGAAATTTTTTCCGATATTTGGTACGTTTACCCTCCAAAAATAGAAAATTTACTCGCTGACCCGGAAATTTTAAAAGAAAAATTTAAGCTTGAATCAAAGCTGGACATAAATACTATTACAATCGAGAAAATAACAAATCTTTTTCAAAAAAAGCATAAAATTATTTATGAATAGTCTGTAAATAAAAAAATGCCGCCAGTAGAGGCGGAATTTTTTTATTTTAAATTTTTGTCGCGCCAGGTTCTGATCTCGCCAATAACCGCGACTAGAAAAAAATCCAGCGGATTTAAATATCTTTTTTGCACTTTTCTCATGCTTTCCAAATTTTCTTGTCTTTTGCCGGTGTCAAATGATTGGGCCCCCTCCCAACTGCGATAATTACAAATTATCCGCTTAAAAAAACTCCAATTGGTTTTGGTTCTTATCCTGAACCATAAATCCTTATCCATCGCGGCGTTAAGTCCTTCGTCAAAAGCACCAAACTTCTCAAAAACTGATTTTCTGATAAATACCGCCTGATGAGGAACTGAGGATCGCAAAATTTTCATCAAATAACGGCTAATAAAACTTTTTGAATTTCTGGGACGCATTATCAGCTTATTGGGATAAACATACAAAGACCGGCTATCCTCTCCAATTACATTGGCCAAACCATAAATCCAGTCCAATTCCGGATTTTTTTCCAAAAAAGCGGCGGCATCCGCTAAAACACTTGAATCATGCAAACTGTCATCTGAATGAAGATGAATTAAAAATTCTCCTTGAGCGCGCTCAATGCCGGCATTCATCGCTGCGGAAATTCCGGCCGGCGGCAATTGAAAAAATTTTACTTTATCAGGAAATTCCGCCTGATATTTTTTTATCATTTCCACAGTGCCATCAGAAGAATTTCCGTCAATAAAAACATGCTCATAGTCGGTGAAACTTTGATTTTTTACGCTCGCGATATTTTTCGCCAAAAATTTAGTACTGTTTTTAGTACAGGTAATTATAGAAAATTTCATAACAACTTTTTAATTCTTAATTGTTTTTAAATACAGATTTTCATAATTTCTGGACATTGTTTCGGCTGAAAATTTTTCCCGAACCATCTGCTGGGCGGAAGCAATAATTTTTTTTCTATCCGGTTCGGATAAACTAACGGCATATTTTATTTTTTCCGCCAGCTCTGCGGCATCCGCCTTAGCGACTAGAAATCCGGTTTCGCCATCTTTGATAATTTCCCGCGGTCCCGACAAGGCGGTGGCCACAACCGGCACGCCGACGGCCTGCGCCTCTAAAATTACGATGCCAAAAGCTTCCCGGCGCGAAGGCAAAACGAATAGATCGGCCGCGGCCAGATAATTAGAAACATTTTTTTGCCAGCCGACAAAAAAAACTTTTTGGGAAATCTTTAAAGCCGCGGCGAGTTCTTCAAGATTTTTCCGCTCCGGACCGTCGCCCGCCAAAACAAGCGCTAATTTCACTCCAGTTTGATTTAATTTTTTTACAGCGGCCAATAAAACATCGAGTCCTTTGACTGGGGACAACCGCCCGACATTCAAAATAATTTTAACATCATTGGCTAAATTAAATTTTTTTCTTAAATCAAAATTACTATCGACTCTAATTACGCTTGCCAGATCAATGCCATTATAAATCGTCATGATTTTATCGGCCGGAGCCACGCCCTTTTTTATCATTAACGCGGTAACGCCTCCGGAAACTGCCGTGGAATAATCGCTTAAAAAATCGGTTGCGCCCAAAATTTTCTCCCGCCACCAGCCGCCAATATTTTCACTGTGAATAGTGGAGATAACTTTTATTTTTTTAAAAAATAATTTTGCCAAGCGCGCCAAAATAATCGCATGAAACATATGCGCGTGAATAATATCCGGGCGCTCTTTTTTTATCATCTGCAAAAACCGCCAAAATACCAAAAAATCAAGCTTATTTTTCATCACTAAACTTTTTACAGTAAAGCCGCCGGCTATAATTTCCTTGCCGATCTCTCCGATCGGCACAACGGAAACGACCAAAGGCGCAAATTTTTCTTTGTCCAAAAAATTCACCAGATGCTTCAGAATAATCTCCGCTCCGCCCACCGAAGTGCTGGTGATAAGATATAAAATTTTTATTTTTTTCTCAAGCATTTGTCTGCTTATACAGCAAAACAATTATTAAAATACTTTTTCTCGCCTAACTTAGTAAATCTTCTCATATCCGTCCGCTGTTTTTTCCAAAAGAAAATTATTGGCCTGCTTTTGATTATTGGCATCAATATCAATCTGAACGGCAAAATCCTGCAACTGCTTGAATTTGGCCAAAAAATCGGCCTGATCATCTAACTCATACAGCTCTTCTTCGCAGCCGACGGCTTCCGGATTACCGCCCACCCGGGTCGTTAAAATCCGCGCGCCGGCAAACAGGGCCTCAAGCAAAGTAACGGACAAGCCCTCGTAGCGTGAAGGCAAAACAAATAAATCAAAAGCTTTAATAATCCGGTCGGCATAGGGAATATTTCCTAAAATAAAAAATTTATCATCCAGTGGTTTTGTTTTTATAGTTGCACAAAAATTTTCTGACCCGTCACCGATAATTATGGCCACGGCTTCGGGTTTTATTTTTAAAATTGCAGGAAAAATATTAATCAAAAATTCGTAATTCTTGGCATATTCCTTACGGCCGATAGAACCAATAATATATTTGCCGTTTAAACTGGTTTTTATCTTTCGCGCCAAATCAATCCTCGCTTCTGCCTTGGGCAAAAATTCCAGTTTCTCCGGGTCAAGGCCGTTATAAATCAAAATTCCTTTTTTTGTAAGCCGGCCTTGGCCGAATTTTTCCAGATTTTCCCGGCAGACAAAAACTGGCTGATCAACAAATAAAAGCAAAAATTTAAACAACCAATAATAAATAATTTTTAAAAACCCGTTCTTTTTATAATGCTCATCCAGCACTGACATGCCCCGGAAAGTAAAAATGGTTTTTATTTTCCGGTCAGCCAATTTAACGCCGATGGCGCCGAATAAAGCATTGGAACTGTTAAAATGAGCAGTGCTAAAATTACGGCCGACTAAAAACTTTTTTATTTCAGCGATAAAAAAGAGGTTGGTCAGCGGATTATGCGTTCGTTTAAGATTGCGAAAACGGACATAAGCGATTTGTTCTTTATCCAATTCCGCCGGCAAAAAATCACCGTCGCCAAATCCGACGGTTATTTCATGGCCGCGCGCTTTTAATTCCCGAGCTAAATTTAAAACTGACATTTGCGCGCCGCCGACTTCAGCTTTAGTTATAACCAGCAATATCTTCATATAATTTTTAATTCGCAATTTTCAATTTTCAAACAATATTAAATTTTAAATTTTCAAACTTATTATCAAGAGAATAGTAGATTTTCCCAAAAACTAAAACTAATTCGTGCGCTTCTTTCCAAAAAATCCTTAACTCCGATTTTAAAATTGGTTCAATGGAGGCTAAAATTTCTATCCAATATTCTGTTTCCTTCGCCTCTTTTCTGCTAATTGCCACTTTATTTTTAAAATCTTTTCTGGAACTTGCCCCATTAGCCTCCCGATAATTAGCTCCGATGGCAGTAGCAGACCTTGATAATTGCAATATTATATTGTTATTTAGTGAATTTATTTTGACAGTTTTAATAAACAATAGCAATTTTATGCTAAAATTTTTAGTTCTTTCTTCAAGATCATAAATCATACCCTCCTTTATAAATTTATTAATTGAAAATTGTTTGAAAATTGATAATTGATAATTTAAAATTGCTTTCCGTAGACCGGGTTCATCTTCCGTAATTTTTTAATAATACCGGGTAAAACCTTGATAACTTTATCGACTTCTTCTTTAGTATTATCTTTTCCCAGAGTAAACCGAACCGAATAATTGGTATTTTCCTCGCTAAGGCCGATTGCTTCCAAAACATAAGAATGTTTTAAACTGTTGGAAGCGCAAGCCGAACCGGTAGAAACTGCAATGCCTTCAAAATCCAAAGAAATTAAAACTGATTCGCCTTCGGCGCCAAAAAAAGAAAAATGCGCGTGGGCGGGCGTTGAACAATCCCTGCTGGTATTTAAAACAATGTCGGGAATATTTTTCTGCAAACCCTCAACCAATTTATTTCTTAACGAAGCGATTTTTTTATTAGTCTTTTCTTGGATTTCCGCAGTGATTAACGAAAGCGCCTCGCCTAAACCGACAATCCCGGGCACATTTAAAGTTCCGGAACGAAGGTTGCGTTCATGATGGCCGCCAAGTTGAATCGGAGCGATTTTTGTCCCCTTTCTGATATACAAAAGACCAACGCCCTTGGGCCCGTAAATTTTATGCGCCGACAGGCTTAACAAATCAACCTTTAAGCGATTAACCTGGCAATTTAAAAAATTAATTGCCTGCGTCGCATCAGTATGAAAATAAACCTTCCGCGGCTTGGGTAATTTTTTCGCCGCCCCAACTCTTTGCCAAGCATTAAAACGTTCTTCATTTATTTTTTCAATCGCCCTGCCGATTTCTTTAATCGGCTCCACGGTGCCAATTTCACTATTAACATACATTACTGAAACCAAAACTGTATTGTCTTTTATCGCCTTTTTCACGTCTTCCGGATTCACTAACCCGCGGGAATCAACCGGCAGATAGGTTACTTCAATTCCTTCGGTTTCCAAATCATGGCATGGCTCCAAAATAGCGTCGTGTTCGATTTGCGAAGTAATAATATGCAGATTAGGAATTTCTTTTTTTAACGCTTTAACAATTCCGCACAAAGCCAAATTATTCGCTTCGGTCGCGCCGGAAGTAAAAATTATTTCTTCAGTCTCGCAACCGAAAAATTCCGCCGCTTGAGCACGAGCTTTATCCGCGCCAAAAATCGCTTTCTGTCCGAAGGTATGGATGGAAGACGGATTGCCAAAATTTTCCCGCCAATACGGCTCCATCGCCTTTAACACTTTTTTATCAGCTGGAGTTGTAGCGCTGTGATCAAAATAAATCATAAAATATTTTGTCATTGCGAGCGAAGCGAAGCAAGCTCGTTCCTGCTTCTCGCTTCGGGATTGCTTCGCCTGCGGCTCGCAATGACAAGACAAAAACTTTAATTGTTAATTACCGATTTGACTCCCGGCACTTCTTTCTTTAAAATCGCTTCCACGCCTTCTTTTAAAGTAATCTGCGACATCGGACAGTGGGCGCAATGGCCGATCAAACTAACTTTAACGACGCCGGTTTTTTTATTAAAATCAATGAATTCAATATCGCCGCCGTCAGCTTGCAAACTCGGACGGATGGTATCTAATGATTTTTTTATTTTATCTTCAATATTAACAATTTTCTTTTTCATAAAAATTGACCAAAAAATTATTTTTTAATTTTTAATTTGTAATTTTTGATTGCTTGCCGCAAAGCATCCACGCCGAGCATTGAACAGTGCACCTTAATCGGGGGCAAACCGCCCAAATCTTCAACCACATCATCCTTGGTTATTTTTAAGGCCTCATTAAGAGTCTTCCCTTTAACCAGGCCTGTCAAAGCCGAAGAAACCGCCACCGCAGCCGCACAACCCAGGGTTTCAAATTTTACGTCGGTTATTTTATCATCTTCTATCTTAAGATAAATTTTCATCACATCGCCGCAAATCGGATTACCAACCTGGCCGACAGCATCGGCGTCCTTTATCTCCCCTTGATTGTGGGGATTTTTAAAATGTTCTAAAACTTTTTGAGTATACATATAATTCAATTATAAATTAAAAATTATAAATCGTTAGCCTGTTGTTTTTTTATATTGCCATATCTAGTAGAAAAAGTCAAAGTTTTTATCTCTAAAATAAGCAAAAAATATTTTCTGTCAATTTCTAAATATTTACTTTAAATTAAGCAAAAACCCCCTGAAGGGGGCTTAAAAAATTATTTATAATTTTTAATAGATTACGACCGGCGTGCCGATTTCCGCGAATTCATAGAGCGCTTTAGCCTCGCCGTTGCGGCCGACCCGGACACAGCCATGCGAAGCCGGATGGCCAAGATCCTTCTCGCCTTCCCGATAGCCGTTCGGCCAATATGGCAGTTCGTGCAACCCGAAATTTTGGCCTTTAAGGCCCAGCCAATATGGCATCCACAGGCCATAACTTGACCAAGCTTTAAGGCTTTTATTGCCGACAAAAAAAGTTCCTTTGGGCGTTGGATGAGCCGAGGTGCCGGAAGAGGCCAAAAATTTTTCCAGCCGCACTTTGCCTAAAAAATATGATAATTCTTGCTTGGCCAAATTGATTTCAATGCGCTTTTTTAGCTTAACTAGGGTTGAGCTGGCCGGATCATAGCCGGCTTTTACTTCCGCGCCATCCGAATGGCCGTCGCCATCAGTATCGGCAACAGTCGGATCAACGTGAAAATTTAATTCCATCCGGTCGGTCAAGCCGTCTTTGTCAAAATCCGTTTCTTCTAATTTTTTATTTGTTTTTTCCCAGGGAGAAAAACCGTTAATCAGCTCTTTTTTATCGTTATAGCCGTCGCCATCGGTATCGGCCTTGTTCGGATCGGTATGGTAAATATTTATTTCATCATAATCATTCACGCCGTCGCCATCCGAATCAACCGCTTCCGCCGCCTGAACGGCCGAGGTAAAAAATAAAAAAAAGAAAGCTATAAAAATAAAAAATGCAAAATTAAATAAGTTTTTATTATTCATTTATGTACTTTTATCTATGTTGATTTTTCGTTGCGTAAAAATATTCTAAAAAAATAGATTCCTAGCCAGGGGCTCGGAATGACAAAAAATAAATAACATATATACGAAATACCAAATACGAGATACGAAAATTATTTCTTCTCCTCCCGGTAATTAAACACCGGGCCAGCGACGAAAAGCTTCTTGTCGCCGCGCTGATAAGCTAAAATCAGCAATTTAACGCCAGTCAAATTTTCCTTAAAGCCGGCGCCGATTGCGGCCGGAAGTTGCAATATTTTATTGCCTGTCTCCTTGACTGAAAATTCCCTGACAAAATTGCTGGTGAATATATAATCTTCTTCGCTTAACCCTTCATTTTGTAATTCTTTTTTTATAATCGCCTCCGTGCTTTCTAAATTTTTCTGCAAATTTTTCAAATCCAATAAAACATTATTTCCCCCATTGCTCACGTTGATTAAGGTTAATACTTCTGAAATCATCCTGGTGTTAGCCAGAAGTTCGCGGCTCAAAGTTAAATTCGGTTCAATATATTTATAAGCCGAGTATGGATTTTCTCCGCCAGTCTGATTAAGACGGATTGAGTCCGTGCTTTCGTGCGGAGCGAAAATATCGGCCGGCAACTGGGCGTTCGCCCAAGAGGCAATGGCCGTGTTCAAATCTTTTGCCTGCCAAGCGCCGTTATTCATAAAAACAATTTTAGTTTTTTCCGGAGCCGAAAGCATTTTTCCGGCGATATCCAAAACTGTCCAATAGCTATGATTATGCCAGGAGCTGGCGGTGAAACTGGCCAGCTCACTGCTTAATTTTCCGGCCCTCACGCCATAATCCTGATAATTAGTATTAAGGGAAAATAAGCTATTATTCTTAAGCGGAAAAATCAAATTAGCAATATCAAAGGCTGAGCTGCGACAGCGGTAATAACCTTCTTGGCCGCGCAGATTGCAGGCCGTGGCTGTTCCGGCCGCATCTTTTTCCGAGCCCAAAAATAATCCGACTTTAGGATAGGTTAATTCGCCAAAAATATAATTATCCGGCGAATAGGAACTGACCAGCATCTTCATCCCCAGCATCGGCTTGGTATCCGTAGCCGTTTTATCCAGACCGCCTTCGATTGGGGCAAAAATGATTTGTGATAATTTTTCTCTAAGCTTAAACAAATTTTTATCAATTTCTTCACTCGTTCCGCCCAATATTTCTCCAATTTTTTTATCACTGCCAAAATTCGCGCTCAAAACATCCTGATAGTTTAAATAGTTCAAGTCATTGCGCAGGCCGCCAAAAAATGATTGCAGCTTATAAATTTTCGCCCAGCGGTTTTGTAATTCCTGATTAGCGGAAAAATCTTCAGCAATAAGAAAAGAGGTAAACATATTGATCCGCCAATCGTTTATATCCAAGAGGCAATTCAGGCAAGCTGCATCCCGGTAATAAAGAGGAAAAACGGAATTGAGCCAAACCGAGGCCAGATAAAAATTATTCAGCCGGGCATTATTTTTATACGCCTCGGGAATGGAAAAATTTTTATAATCGCGCGCATAAATAAGCACCGGCGATTTATCAATATCCTTGGCCTCTCTGATCAATTTTATTTCCCGGCCAACATCATCGGAAAGATAGGCGGGCAATTGAAAGGAATATACTTCCGCCTCAGCTGGGCTAAACCCCGCTGTTTTGCTTAAACCGCTATCTTTAGTTATTTGTTCGTCAGTCGGCGCCAGCAAAATCAAAGCTGTGGCAAAATAAGCCGCCTCCAAGCGGGAGCCTTCCAGAGAAATATCATTGATTAATCCTTTTTGCTCTAAGTTTTTTTCATATCTTTCTTTGGCTGTCTGATATAATCTTTTGTTTGTCTCCCAAAGGTTGTCATAAAAAACCGAGCTCTCGATATCTTTATAAGCCAGCTTCAGGACATTTTGATAATAATAGATTAAAAAATCGCTGGTAATTAAAGTCGGCACCGCTTTAGCCTCCAGCAAATCGTACATTTTATAAAAATTATCCGCCTCAGAGGAAAAAGGATTATCCAGCACCGCAAAACCATTGCTATTTAAGTTCTCCAAGCCGGCGTCCAAATTTATTTTCCGGTAAACATCATAATAATTCGCCACTTCAGTCTTAACATTAAGCGGAAGGCTGAAAACCGGCGGATTAAGCTGAATTTCTTCTTTTATGGGCTGATAATAATCGCCAAAATATATTTTTTGCGCGGCTAAAGCCGTCGAGCTGGATGTTCCGCCATTGCTACCGGTGGTTATTTCTCCCGATGTGGGCAAGCTTGAAATTGGCGACGTGGTTGGCGTTGGCACATTCTCCGAACTGGAAGCGACAATCGGCTGGTTTTGTTCCGGTTCCGGTTTATTTTTGGAGTTATTGACCATTTTGATGGCGAAAAAAACCATAACAATCACAATGGCCAAAACGGTAAAAGCGCCGAGGGCGACAAGAACCAGCTTGTTTTTTTTCAGCCAAGATTGTCCCAATTGATTATCCATAGAAATTAAGAGATTGGAATTTATACTTTTTAAATCCCCGATCTCGAATCTTAAATCTCCAAACCTATTTTAAATACTTAGCTTTATTCAAATTATGTTCTTCAAGAGTCTTGGAAAAAACCGTCTCCCCCGTATCCGGACGCGAAAGAAAATAATTATAATTAGTTTTCGTTGGATAGATCGCCGCTTCGATTGCCGCGAGCGATGGGTTGCAAATCGGCCCTGGCGGCAAACTTTGATGCTGATAAGTATTATAAGGAGAATCAACTAGCGTGTCTTCCAAAGAATAAACCGGCTTATTTTTCCCCAAAATATAAGCCAGCGTGGCGCAAGATTCTAAGCCCTGCCCAGTCTTAATTCTTCCCCAAAAAATTCCCGACACGATTTTCATATCTTCATTTTTATTTACCTCCTTTTCAATCATTGAAGCCATGGTAATAATCTGATAAACCGTTTTCCCCTGTTTTTTTATATCCGCGCGCATTACCGGTGTCAGCTTATCTTCAAAATTAGCCAGCATTTTTTTTATAACTTCTTCGGCCGTGGCATCCTTATAAATGCGATAAGTATCCGGGAATAAATAGCCTTCCAGGCCGTAATTCTTGGGTTTATCGGAAAGAATTGAAAAATCAGCCGAGTAATCGGCCGGCGCGATTTTGGCCTTGGTATAATCCTTCATCGGCTCGCCGGCTAATTTATAAAAATCGGCTGACGAGGCAATTCCGGCATCAGTGAAATATTTAGCAATATCGCGCAACGTCCAGCCGGGAATAATAGTAATCTCTTTTTCCTGATTCATTGTTTTACCGGCGACGAAAGCCGCAACTATTTCTTTAATGGTCATCCTGGGGCTTAACTGATAAGTGCCGGCTTGCATTAACGCCCCTTTTTTAATCTGCCAAACATAATATTCAAACTGATTTTTTGATTTAATCAAGCCTTTTATCTGAAGATTCAGGCCGATTTTTTTAACGCTGTCGCCGGGGGCAACCACAAATAAACTTCCAGCGCCTTTTTTATCCGCCGGAGTATTAATGTTCTCATAATAAGAAACTATAACAGCAATAAAAACTATCAATAAGACGAAGAGAGTGTATTTTAAAAATTTTCGCAGCATAAATTAACAACTTTTATAAAAACTTATTTAAGCCGAGCCCTTCCATTTTTTTTATCAATTTAGTGATATGGACGACTTCATTTTTTGGGACAACCAGGAGAGCGTCAGGCGTATTAATTATCACTATTCCGCTCAAACCGATGACGGCTAAAATTTTTTCTTTTTCCAGATTATAAAGCAATGAATCCTCCGTTTTAAAAGCGACCACTTTGCCATGAGCGACATTTTCTTGGCGGCTTTTTTCCAAAGCTTCTTTCAGGGCATAAAGCGTTCCCGGATCGCTCCAACCCATATTTATTTTAATAACCGCCGCTTGGGATAAATCCAGCCGTTCAATAATCGCCTTATCAAAGTGCAAGGCTTCGGCCGCTGCATAATTTCCAGAAACTACGGCCTCATAGATTTCCGGAGCCAGAGAGCGATAACTCTGTAAAAGAAAATCAATTGACGTTATAAAATAGCCGGGGTTCCAAAAATAATCGCCGCTGGCGAACATCTGCTGGCATTCCTCATTGGCCGGACGGTATTTCCAGCCGGCAAAATGATGAATCGAGTATTTTCCTGTTTTGCCCTTTTTAGCGCCAATTTTTATCCAGCCCAAATTATTATTGGCAAAGCGCGGATATTCGGCCAAAAAAATAAATCTTTCCGGATCAACTTCAATTAATTTTTCCGCTGCCGCCAGCGCGCCGGTAAATTCTTCCGTCTCTTTCATTAAATGATCAGACCAAAGGATGGAAATTGCGCCGGAGTAACCGCGCCGATAAAGCTCGCAAACCGCGAAACAAACAGCCGGACCAAGATCGCGGCGCGCCGGTTCAATTAAAATATTTTCCGCCGGCAATTCCGGCAATTGCTGCTGAATAATTTCCCGGTATGGCTCGACAGTCTGAATATAAATATTCTCAGCTCCAAAGACCGGAGCGGTCCGGCCAAAAGCCAGCTGCAGGGTGGAAAAACCGTTAAAAAGCTTATCAAACTGCTTCGGGGAATTTATCCGTGACAGAGGCCACAATCTTGTACCGATTCCTCCGGCAAAAATTACTAACTTCATGATGTTGGGGTGATTTTTTTAAAATACAGTTTCGGCTAATTGCTTTTTAAAAGCGTTTTTTCGCAAAATTGCTAGATTTTGCCTTTGGCAAAAATTTTGCGAAAAATTCGAGCGAAGACCCGCCGCTGGAACGGGTCAAGCATCTTTTAAAAAGCAGTTAGCCGAAATATTTAACTGCTATCAACTGAATTTCAGAAAATAATTCACCTTAATTACTTTGTATTAATTAAAAGAATGATTGTTTCCCCTTCTTTCAGATTGCCGGCCAGAATTTCCACTAAGCCATCGTCACCGCGCAACCCGGTTTTAACCGGCACTTCGGTTATTTTACCTCCTGAGAGCACCCGGACAATCTTTTCGCCATTACTCTTTTCTATTACCGCTCTTTCCGCCAGCGTTAAAACGTTTTCTTTTTTATCAGTGATAATCGTAATATTGGCCGTCATTCCCGGTTTAATGCCCGCCAAAATTTCCGCCGAATCGGTAAACTTTATTTTTACTTTATAGTAAATCACATCCTGAATTACTGTTGAAGCCGGCTCAATAAAATAAACTGTGCCGTTAAATTTTGTATCCGGACCAAAAGAATCCAGGGTTATTTCTACCGCATCGCCTATTTTAACTTTAGCAACGTCCGATTCGGAAATGTCCACGCTGATTTCAAAATTGTTCTCCGCCAAAACCGAATAGACTGGCGCTGCCCCGCTTATCTGTTCGCCAATCTCATAATTATCGCGGATAACCTGGCCGTCAATCGGAGATTTGATAGTACTGTCATCAACTTGTTTTTTAGCTAAATCCAAAACGGATTGGGCGTCGTTAACTTTTGCTTGGGCCAGGCTTAAATCTTCGGATCGCGCCGGCGCTATTAACTGTGTTAGCTGCTTTTGCGCGACATCATAAGTTTGGCCGGCGGTATCAACGCTATTCCCGGCAGCGGAAATTTTCTGATCGCCGGCAATATTAATAGACGCCAAATAATTCTGGGCCGCTAAAACAGCATCGGAAAGAGCCACCTCGGCTTGATTTAAATTATTAGTAGCCGCCGAAACATTAGTATCATAAGCAAGCGTTGCGCTGTCAAAAGCTTGCCGGTCGGCCGCCACCACATTAATCGCCGCGTTAACATAGGTAATTTGAGCGCTGATATTCGCCTTATGCGCATCTAAAACAGCTTGATCGGCAATAATGCTGTTTTCCAGAGCTTTATACATATTATCCAAGGATTCGGCCACCTTTTTAAGGCAAGCGGAGGCATCATCAGAAGCATTGGTCGCGTTAAAAATATTTTTATCGCCCTCGGCAATAGCTAGGCTGGCGTTAGCCTCATCCAGTAAAGATACGCCTTGATTATAAGTAACATTCGTATTAGCCAAGTAAATCGGGCTCTTGGAGCTTAAATAATTCTTTAAGTTGTTATCAGTGGTAATTTTATTGATATTATCCAAGGCGGTATTGGCAACTGATAATTTAGCGCTAATATCATTGAGTAAATCTTCCAGGCTGTAATTAATTGATTTTTGATAAGTTGATTTAGTGCTATCCAATGTCGCTTGGGCGGAAATTACCGCCTGTTCGCGAGTGGTTGGAGTATTGGAAGATTGGTCTTGTAAATCGCTTAAACTTTTTTCCGCCTGCCGCGCATCTTCAGCCACAGTTTTTTTTATTTGATTCAAATTGTCTTTAGCCGCCGTGTAATTGGCTAAGGCCTGGGCGACTTGGGCTTGAACAACCGCTTTCTCTGCCGGGGTAGCCCCGCTCACCAATTTTTCCAGGCTGGCTTTAGCGGCGGTTAAATTAGACTCCGCCTGATCGCGCTGAATAACCAAAGCTTTGGAGTCTAATTGAGCTAAAATTTGGCCAGCTTTTACCTTGTCGCCAATGGCGACTAGCTTGGCTTCCAATTTTCCCGGACTGGAAAAATTTAAATTTATCTGCGTTGGCGATTCAACCGTGCCGACTTCGCTGACTGTTTGAATCAAATTTTTTCTCACCGCTTTATCAGTCACATAGGTACTTTTTTTCGCTCCTGGAGACGCTAAAACAAACCAGCCGGCCAGCAAAACGGCAATAACGATAACCAAAATAATAATATTTCTTTTGGAAAAAAGTTTCTTTTTCATTTTTCTCAGTAAGTTTTTAAAATTTAAACCGATTGGCTGTTTTTTCCATTGCCTTCATTGCCTTCAATCGCCTCCCTGTTTTCCATAATCCTTTTAACTTTTTCGGCAAATTCATCGGGGCTAAAATCTTCTTTAATGAAATATTGATTGGCGCCGATGCGCAAACCGCGCGCCTTGCTGTCTTCGTCGGAAATATCCGTAAAAATAAAAATGTAAATGTCGGAAATCTCTTCGTCATCCCTGATCTTCTTAATAATTTCAAAACCGTCGAACTTAGGCAAAATTAAATCAAGAATCACGATATCGGCATCAACTTTTTTGATTTCATTGATTAAATCTTCCATGTCTTCCTCCCGGCCGCGGTTAGTTTCGGCATTAAAGCCGGCCAAACTAAACTGCGCCTGCATCGCCGAGGCTAAACTAATGTCGTCTTCAATAATAAATATGCTTTTTTTCATAACCTTTTACTGGGACTATCGCCGAATGCCATTTTCGCCATAATTCTCAAATTTTGAGGAAATTTATTTTAAAATTTTTTAGCTAATACAACCGTATTACCTGAAAAATTTTAAAATAAATTTCCTCAAAATTATGAAAATTCTGTCTGAAAGAGCATTCGGCGATAGCCCCATAGTTAATTTTACTTCAATATTATAGCACAATTAAAAGAGCAGACCAAATTACAAAACCGTTTCTTTCCCAATCTGCAAGCGCCGCCATTTTCTTTAAAAAAGACGCCCTTATATAGGGCGCTTTTATTTTCTGGGAATAAAATTAAACATTTTTTAACTCGCTTTTTAATTTTTCCGCCACTTTCTCTATTTCTCCCGAAGCATATTTTTTCGCCGGCCAAAAACCGGCCAAGCCATCGTTATTGTTTCGCGGGATAAGATGGATATGAAAATGCGGAACTTCCGTGCCGACAACGGAAATTGAAACATAATCGGCCTGCATCGCCTTTTTAATTTTTGGCATCAGCTCTTTAGCCTTGAGATAAAGATAAGCGACTAAATCGTCGGGGGTTTCCGTCATTGACGGATAATGCTCTTTGGGAACAAGCAAAGCATGGCCGGGAGTAACCGGATTTATATCCAGAAAGGCCAGACATTTTTCGTCTTCGTAAATTTTTTCCGCCGCAATTTCACCC
>Ga0315277_10001374_pt1 | contig 35537 bp, 44 predicted proteins | sample YL17G05_15_MG_FD_203695 | JGI IMG/M metagenome (GOLD analysis project Ga0315277, IMG submission 203695) | Sediment microbial communities from Yellowstone Lake, YNP, Wyoming, USA - YL17G05_15 | ecosystem: Environmental > Aquatic > Freshwater > Lake > Sediment | place: USA: Wyoming | collected...
AAGAACAGAAATCATTGAAAGAGTACAAATGAGATTTTTCAAATGCACCAAGTGCAGTTGTACATGGCGTGAGTACGAGTGATTCTTTTTTTTCATAGTTTGCAGAAATTGACTATCAATTCTTGGTTAATCACCTCGGGGTGGAAAGAACAACCATAAAATTCTTTACTTTTGTGTTTTATAATTGAATCATCTTTTGTAAGAGAAATGAAGTCATTGTTTAATACAGGTTGCTTGGAAATCAGAAAATACGCTTTGAACTTTCCGTTTATCAGTGTGTTTTGCTTGGCAGCAACAACCTCTTTGATGCCTATAACCACGTTCTCCTTCATTTTCATCCCGAAAACACCTGCTATTATCTGCATGCCTGAGCATATACCAAGTATCTTCCCATCATAATCCTTGATCCATGAGAACTTTTCAATGTCTTTCAGGTATTCAAAATCTTTCAGAGCAGTGCCACAGATTATTATCTTATCATACTCAAGCTCAGAAACCTTGAAATAATGTTTCGTTTCAAAATCAAAACCATTCTTTAGAAGCAGCTTCTCTATAGGTCTTACAAATTCATCCTCATTCAGTTTCTGGCTGCACGTGCTTATTATTAGTATCATTTTTCAACAAACCTCGCCTTTTCTATTTCAAACGTTCCAGAGTAGTCCTTATAATTAGTCTTGGTTTCTGTTGGTTCTATTTTCTTCTTGAAGAAGGGAGCGTCTAAGGTGGTGGTCTCCATCTCTCCGCCTTCGCCTGCAGGATTGATTGAATATTTCTCCTTTAGGACAGTTAGTTTTTTTATCAATTCTTGATCCACCGGTTTTCCGAGCATCTCCTTTTCCAAGGGAAAGGCGAAGACACCAGATATTATCGCCCTTATTCCGCTCTCGATTATTTCATTGAGAAGTTCAATCTCATCTATGAGCCATAAGGGATTAAAGCACCACAGGTCGAGTTTCTTGCATATCGTTTCTATTCTCGAGGACTGATAGGTGCTTCTCACAGAGCCGGTTACTATGCCTTCGACATCGTATTCATCTTTTGCTTCGCTGATTGCTCTTTCCAAGTCCTTTAGTTCGTCTTCTTTCTTGCCCTCGGTGGAAACGCTTACCAGAGGAATTCCCGATGCTTCAGCTTGCATATTGGTGATGTGTATGTTCGGTGTGTGGAACATGAAACTCTCCTTGTTCTTAGAGACGATGCTTATCAGACAAACTATCTCGTGTTCTTTCATAGCCTTGCTCAATGCCAGACAAGAGTCTTTTCCTCCTGAAAACAGCACGCCAATTTTCATAAGAATAAGATGTCCTCCAAACCTTTAAGAATTTATATATTGTTATACTCAATAAATAAGGAGGATAACATGAAGCTAGAAACAAAAACAATGATTGTGTACGTAATCGTTGGAATAATAGTAGGTTACCTGAGCGAACTAGGAAGAGGCCTTTATGGTGCAGCTGGAAACTATGTGGCGATAAGCCTTGCTTTGATATTTCTGGTAATAACAGCCGAGGTTAGCAAGAGGTTGTTTAAGATAGAAAAGGAATTCAAGTGGTTTTTGTCCAATGGTGGTTGGATATATCTTTTGATTTGGTTCATATCATGGATAATATTTTTCAACCCTCCGTTCGGTAGTCTTTAGGTGTTTTGATGGATAATTTGGAGTGGCAGAGAACTCATTACTCTAAGGAAATCACTCCTGAAATGAACAATCAAGAAGTTATAGTGATGGGTTTTGTCAGAGAGCTGAGAGATATAGGGAAATTGAAATTCATCAAACTAGCAGATAGGGAAGGCTTTATCCAGATAACTGCTAAGAAAGAGGTGACAGTGCCTAAGGTCATAGAAAAAGTTGAAACCCTAGGAAGAGAGGACGTGATAGCAGTTAAGGGAACTGTCAAAGAGAACAAGGAAGCTCCCAACGGCATAGAAATAATACCTATCGAGATCAAAATCATCAACGTTGCTGAAAAGCCTTTGCCCCTAGAGATGGAGACCAGAAAAACTCCTGCTCTGCTAGACACAAGGTTAGACCAAAGGCCATTGGATTTGAGAAAGCCTGAAGTAATGGCCATATTCAAGATTCAATCAAAGATAGTTGAAGGCATGCAAAAGTTTCTGATTAATAATGGTTTCATACAAGTCTTCACACCGTGTTTGATGGGCGCATCTTCAGAAGGCGGTGCTGATGTTTTCGTTGTTCCTTATTTTGAGAAGGAAGCTTTCCTAAGACAGGACCCGCAATTGCACAGGGAATTGGTGATAATTTCTGGATTTGACAAGATATTTGATTTGGGTCCTAACTGGAGGGCAGAAAAATCTAACACAACCTTCCACTTGTGCGAGCACAGAGGTTTGGCTCCTGAAATGGGCTTCATAAGAGACGAGTCTGATACGATGAGATTAGAAGAGCAGATGGTTGTCGAAGGCATGAAGTTTGTTGTTGAAAACTGCAAGGAAGAATTAGAGGTGTTGAACAAGAAGATAACAATACCTAGAATACCTTTTCCTGAGTTGAGGTTTCCTGAGATTTATAATATTTTGAGAGACCTGGGCCTTAAGATAAAAGACGGGGATGATTTGAACAGAGAGGCTGAGAGTATGCTCGCAGGCTATGTTAAAGAAAAGTATGACAGCGACTTCTTTTTCATAAACAGATTTCCCTTTAGCCTGAAACCATTCTATGTCATGAGAGACGATGAGGATCCAAAGTATGCCAGGAGCGTTGACCTAATCTATAAGGGTTTGGAGATGTCTTCGGGTGGTCAGCGCGAGCACAGGCACAAGGAATTGATTAAGAATGTAAAGGACAAAAAGTTGGATCCAAAAAACTTCAGTTGGTTCACTGATTTTTTCAAGTACGGTGCCCCTTCGGTTGGCGGCTTTTGTTTGGGAATAGAAAGATTTACCATGAAACTCTTGAATCTAGAAAATATCAGGGAAGCTGTTTTATTTGCTAGAGATCCTGATCGTCTTTTGCCATAAAGAAGTTTCATCAAGAATACTGTTTTCTTGATTAATAGTCATAGAGATTTCCTATAGAAGAAGCATTCAATAAGTTCGTTTGGAGAAGCTATCCATTTTATTTCACCGACATTCTCATAACCACTGTTTTTCCAGAATTCAAAAACGCCATTCTGTTTGAGCGGATGTTCTTTGGATAACGGAACGTAAGATTCTGTGCATCCTTTATTTTTAGCAAATTCCTCTGCAAATGAAAGTATTTCCCAGTCTGATTTTTTATCTTTATAGTTATCCTTTGTAGTGAATGCGACCATATGAACCCATCTACCTTTTATAGGATGTTTAATTTTCAAATCACAGAAATCTTCCGGTATTATATCTTTTTCTAAAATCTCAAAAACAGCAAAACCTATAATTTTTCCTTTATCATCATAAGCTATAATTATGTTTCCTGAGGGATTTTTTAGTTTTTTGCTAAAGTAATCTTTTTTTGCTCCATAATCACCAAAGCATTCTTTATCCAATTTTACCATAGATTCTATATCTTTTTCATTGGCCAGTCGAATTTTCATTTTATCACTATCTTAATTTATTAATCGTAATTTAAAAATGCCCTCATCCCTCTGAAGGATGATATGGGCCCAGAGGGATTCGAACCTTAAACATACCAAAATTTATAAATTTCTAAAATATACTTCTTTATAACTTTTGAAAAGTTAAGAGTTGTTATTATGCCTTGGAATATAGACGATAAAAAATGCTTATGCTGTGGCGGATGCGTGTCAGTGTGTCCTTTCGCAGCCCTAGAACTGAAAGAGGCTGTGATATACGACGAGAAACTATGCACATCGTGCGGCATCTGCGAGAGGGTCTGCCCTGTAAAGGCAATAACGGTGGAAAAATGAGAGGAAACCTGACAGAATTTTTTTATGACGGTAGAAAAATGTTCCTTACCCTAATGACATTCATAGTTTTTCTAATTGTTTTCTTTGTTTTCAAAAAAGAAATGGTTCCGTACAGTGTGTATTTAATTTTGTTTTCAAATTATTTCGGAGAAATAAACCCTGTGGCATTTTTAATTTTTTATTATTTATTAACTGCTTACATTTATTCGAGCCTGATGGTCACGACTCATGATTTGGTAACGATAGTCATAAAAGGTGATTTGAAAAATGTCTCATGAATGGGATGTGTTGATAGTTGGTGCAGGTCCTGCGGGAACCGCCTGTGGAAAAAGGCTGGCAGAGAATGGATTTTCTGTCAAAATTTACGACAGGAGGGCTGAGATTGGCAATCCAAAACGCTGCGGGGAAGGTTTAAGCGAAAGCACTCAAGATCTGATAGGAAAGATTCCTGAAAGGTGCATTGCCCAAAAAATCAAAGGCGCTAGAGTTTATGCTCCCAATGGAAAGTATTTGGAAGCTGTTATGGAAGAAGGAGGGTTTGTCCTTGAGAGAAAAGTTTTTGACAAGTGGCTGGCAGAAGAGGCTATAAAATCAGGAGCAAAGGTTCAGGCAAACACATTCATTTCAAGTCTGATAAAGGATAATGGTTATTTCACTGGTGTAAAGGGAGAATTCTTAGGAGAGGATTTTGAAGAAAGAGCAAAGATGATAGTTTGCGCAACCGGAGCGGAGTCTCCCTTGAGAAAGCAGGCCTTGGGAATATTCTCCAAACCAAACATCATAGACTCCTGCTTGCAATACGAGATGTCTGGTATAGATACGGATTCAGATTTTATTCATATTTATGTTGGCAATCAGATGGCGCCTCGCGGTTACTGTTGGGTCTTCCCCAAGGGCAAGGAGAGGGCGAATGTTGGCGTGGGAGTTGTGCCCGGAGAAAAGCCAGCAAAGTTCTATTTAGAAAAATTCATCAATGAACACCCGGAAATAAAAAAAGGCTCGATAATAGAGGTCAATGCAGGTTGCGTTCCTGTCGGTGACTTTCTGAAAAACATGGTAACTAACGGTTTCCTAGTCTGTGGCGAGGCTGCGCACCATGTCAATCCCATACACGGTGGCGGAATCAAGGAGGCAATAATTTCAGGTAGGTTGGCAGCAGATGTTATAATAGATTGTTTGAAGAAGAATGACGTTTCTGAAAAGGCTCTTTCAAGATTCAATGAAAATTGGTGGGAAGAGAGAGGAAACTTGATGAAAAAAGTTGAGAAGCTAAGGGAAGTCGTTGAAAAACTTTCTGATGACGATTTGAATGGCCTGGCAGATGCACTAAAGCCAGAGGATTTGATAGAGTTTTCCAGAGGTTCAAAATTGTCTGTGCTTGCCAAGGTGTTGATGAGAAAGCCCAAGCTGATGGCCTTAGCAAGACATTTGATTTAAATTCTTTTGTTTTTATAGAAATAATATGACAGTTGAATTAAAGTCTGAACAGTATGTCGATGGTTTAGAATTTGTGAAAGACAGAGTAGAAGACATTTTTCTAAAATATGATTTAACTGTGGAAGATTCTCAAAATATCAAGGCCTATAAGAGTAAAAGAGGGATTATGGTTGTTTGGAGAGACGATACTGCTATACTAAAGGCTGAGAATCGAGAAGATGCAAAAGAATTGTTAAAATTTGTTCCGAAAGATTCTAGGTGGACATTTCTGACAGACCATTCTATCTCTCCTCTGGTGAAAGAATTCCTTGAAAGAAGGAAAGACTGTAGGAGGGAGGACATATACTCTGTTAACTATGTTACAAAAGAAAGTTTCAAGCCGTTAAAGGATAAACAATATGAGGTCATCTCTCTTTCAGAGGATTATGCTCCTCAAATAGCAGAAATATGGCCATTTGCAAGGGGCAATGTTGATTTAGTTAAAAGTTTTATTGGCAAATGGCCTGCATACGCCATTTTAGAAGAAGGTGTTCCGAGTGCGTGGGCATCGGTTCTTCTAGAAGCTGATAAAAATCGTCTTACGGGAATGTGGTACACAGTACCCTCCTACAGAGGGAAAGGGAGAATGAGTCACATAATTTCAAAAATGACTGAGGATACTCTTGGAGAAGGAGATTTTCTCAGAGCTGATATTAGAGTTGACAATCAACCTTCTTTGAACGTTGCTAGAAGTTTAGGATTTTTAAAAAAGAATACTTATAGCAGATTGGAACCAATATGAAGTCATATAAATCTTTTTATTAATCGCATAACAATTTTTTATAGTTGTTCTAGTGGTAAGATGACAAGAATAGATAAAATGGAAATACAAGGCTTCAAGTCCTTTGCTAAAAAGACTTTGCTAAGTTTTCCTAACAACTTTTCCGTGATATGCGGGCCAAACGGTTCTGGTAAATCAAATATTCTAGACGCCTTATGCTTTGTTTTAGGAAGAACTTCTGCCAAGAGTCTGAGGGCAGACAGGATGATGGAGATGATATTCCACGGAACCAAGAAAAGACCTCAGGCAGAGTCAGCCAAAATTACTGTGTGGTTTGACAACTCTTCGAAGGAATTTCCATTCGAGGATGACAAGGTTTCCATTTCAAGGAAAATAAACCAGAAGGGAATATCCATGTACAGAATCAATGGCAGGGCAGAGACGAGAGAGACTGTGCAAGAGATTCTAAGGCCTGCCATGATAAAACCAGATGGTCATAACATAATCCTGCAGGGAGATGTTACGGAAGTGATAGAAATGAGCCCCTTGGAAAGAAGAGAGATAATAGATGACATATCCGGAATTAGGGAATTCGACGAGAAAAGGAACAAGGCACAGAGAGAATTATTGACAGTCGAGGAGAGGCTAAAGGAATCGCATATATTGTTGAATGAGAAAAGGGCGAACCTAGACAAGTTGGAAGGCGAGAAGAAAGCTGCCCAGCAATACCAGAAGCTGACAGGAGAACTGGACAAGCTAAGGGCGTCTCTAGCCAAGGTTAGGTTGCAGGACGCAGAAGAGGCCATGTCAAAGCTTGATAAGAAAATAACAGAGATAACTTCTGGTGAGATTGACAAAGAATTAGATGCAATGGACAAGGAGATAGAGGAGCTGGAGAAGAAGAGAGACGTTACCTCTAAAAGATTATTTGATAGGAGCAAGGATATTGCCATAATAAGAGAAGCAGAGAAGATAAGGGCTGACATAAACAGGAAAAAAGACAAAATCGAGATGAGCAGGACTGAGATAGCAAGAATTGATGACTTAATTAAAAGGTTGGAAATCATAAAGCAGAAGGAAATGGAAGGTTCTGTGAGCAGGGCTGTACAAGAGGTTTTGAAGTTAGGCTGGACAGGCATATACGGAACAGTGGCTTCCCTGTCATCAGTATCGTCACAATACCAGACTGCCATAGAGGTTGCGGCAGGACCACACATGCATGACATTGTTGCTTCGGATCATAATGTTGCCATAGAGTGCGTTAATCATCTGAAAAAGAACAGGATCGGAAGAGCGACGTTCCTCCCTCTGGACAAGATAAGACCTAGGAACAGCAAACTGTTGAGCAAGTTCTTGGGAAAGGAGGGCGTTGTTGGCATTGCCTTGGATTTGATTGAGTTCGATATGAAATATCTCAATGCCTTTTCTTTTGTCTTAGGAGAGACCTTGGTGATTGATAAGATTGAAACTGCTAAAAGATTGGGAATAGGCGAGTGCCGCTATGTGACATTAGATGGCGACTTGGTGGAGAGGTCAGGAGCAATAATAGGAGGCTTTTATAGCGCAAAGAAAGTTTTCACCGACACCGAGGATATCAAAGTTTATTATTCTAGAAGAGAGCAGGTAGGAAAGGACATTGAGATTTTAGAAGGAGAAATTATAAAATTGAACAAGGAGCTGGAACAACTAACAACCGAGGAGCAGGTAGGAAGCAAAGAAATCGTCGAGATGCAAAAAGAGAGGGGCCTGATAGAGCAGAACTACGACTCGTTGAAGGCTAAGAGGAAAAGACTGTTCGAGGAGAGGATGAACTCTCAGGAAGAAGTCAATAAGTTAAGAATCAAAAAAGCAAGACTAGAGGCAGAGCTGGAAAATCTCAAACTAGAATTCGAGAACTACAAGAAGACGGAGACCTACGAGTTGGCACCCTCGACCCTGGAGAACAAGATAAGGGAGGCCATTGACAAGATCAATGTTCTGGGTGCGATAAACATGAAGGCTCTGGAAGAGTACGAGCAACAGAAGGTCGTCTACGATGAACTGAAGGAGAAGGTTGACAAACTAACAGATGAAAGGAACAAGGTTCTGGAAATAATAGCAGACGTCGAGGGCAAGAGGAAGGATGTTTTCATGAAAACTTTGGAAGGCATTAGGGAACAGTTCAAGACTGTTTTTAGAGACCTGATGAGAGGGGAAGCTGATCTAAAACTGGTGGGCGGTCTTGATAGCGGTTTGTTGATAGAGGCCAGTTCCAGAGGGAAGACTCTAACAAACATTGATGCCATGTCAGGAGGTGAAAAGACACTCACCGCTTTGGCTTTCTTGTTCGCCATCCAGAAGTTCAGGCCAGCCCCGTTTTATGTGCTGGACGAGATAGATGCAGCTCTTGACAAACCTAACACTAAGAAGGTCGTAGAATTGATAAAGAAATATTCTCCTAGTTCTCAGTTCATCGTCATAACTCACAACGAATCTACCATACAGGAAGCTGGTTGTGTCTATGGAGTCTCTATAGAGGAGGGAGAGTCGAATCTCGTTGGAATAAGGATGCCGAGTTAATCTTTAGTAGGAGGTTTATAAGAAGGTTTTTCTGCTTTGTAATTAGGAAGTCCTGCTATTGTATCTATATCTGCCAAAATATCTGGACTATAAAAATTGAATGGAAGACCTGTTATTGTAATTCTTGCAAGTTTCTTACTTTTTGGAACTGCAAAAACTTCTCCAGGCTTGAGATATTTCTTCTCAGCATCTTCACGTTTAATATAGTCAAATTTCACATCTATACCTTGATTTTCTGAAAAAACTTCTCTTATTCTTTTTCTACCTTCCCTAGAAAGTTGTGGAATTAAAATTTCTGACTTGAGAGTTTCTGCATCCGTATCAGGAATTTCTTCGGCTGATGACATAGCAAATCCTGTAATCTTATCATCATCGCTTCTTCTATATTTTGCTCTGTCTTGACAATTAGTAATTATATAATCTGCTGTTATACTTGACATGTTATCACTAAACAGGTATTAAAAGCAAAACTATTTAAATCTTTCTCAAGAACCTGTTTATGATTTCTTCCAAGTCAGGTTTCTCTATCTCCCTTATCTCGTACTTGACTCTGGCGACCGGTTTGTTTATCATCAAAAGATTCCTCAAGTCAACTGGTGTTCCAATCAAGACGCTGTCGCAGTCTATGTTGTTTATTGTTTCCTGCAGTTCCTCCATCTGTCTCTTCGAGTAACCCATAGCAGGCAACACAGTTCCTAGGTGAGGATACTTGACGAAAATATCTTTTATAGATCCAATCGCCTTGTCCCTAGGACTTATTATGAATGATCCTAGACGCTTTGCTTCGATGGCTCCTGCTCCATAATCGAGACCGCCATGAGTTAACGTCGGTCCGTCCTCCACTATCAGGACTCTTTTACCTCTTATCAAATCTGGTCTGTCAACGGACCTATCCATTGCAGTTTTTATAATAATGGCATTCTTGTTAACCATTCTTACATTGTCAACCACTTGCTGAACGTTTATTTGATTCGCTGTGTCGACCTTGTTGACGAGAACAACATCAGCCATCATCAGATTCGTTTCTCCAGGATAATAGAGCAGCTCGTGACCAGGCCTTCTTGCGTCAGCAACCACTATCAGTAGGTCAGGCTTGATGAATGATAGATCATTATTGCCGCCGTCCCAGACTATCACATCGGCTTCCTTCTCAGCCTCTCTCAATATCTTCTCATAGTCTACGCCAGCGTAGACGATGTTGCTCTCTTCCAAATGTGGTTCGTATTCCTCCCTTTCCTCTATGGTGGAGTTATATTTTTCCAAATCGGATTTGTTGGAGAATCTTTGGACTATCATCTTTTCCAGATTGCCGTAAGGCATCGGATGCCTGATGACGACGAATCTGATTCCCTTTGATTTCAATATTCTGCAAACTTTCCTAGACGTAGGGCTCTTACCAACGCCTGTTCTAACGCCTGTAACAGCTATCACAGGTTTCTTTGACTTGAGCATAGTCTCCTTCGGTCCCATCAGTCTGAACTCAGCTCCGCAGGACATCACCAACGATGCTTTCTGCATCACTTCCTCATGAGACAGGTCCGAATAGGCGAGAACAACCACATCAACATCATATTCCTTTATTAGTTTCGGTAATGACTCCTCGTGGAATATGGGAATTCCCTTCGGGTAGAGTTTACCTGCCAATGATTTAGGATAGACTTTGTTTTTCATCTGTATTTGTGCTACTGTGAACGCCACTACCTCATAGCTTTTGTTGTCTCTGAAGAAAACATTGTAGTCATGATAATCTCTTCCCTGAGCGCCCATTATGATAACTTTTCTCTTTTCAACCATAACTCTCTAGATAAATTTATAAGACTAGAATATTAAAACCTTTACTAGAGTCAGATGTCAAAAAAATCTAATAAAAGAGAGATATTCGTCAAAGTCTGTCCTCGTTGCGGTAGCACCAGAATCACACGAACATTTGGCAAAAATTATATATCTGCTTACTTTTTTTGTCAAGACTGCAATTTTGAAGGCCCTCTCTTTCCAGAGATTAGTACTAAAGAATTAAAGAAACTCCCTGAAATGTCAACCTCTCCAAAGTATCTGATGTGGAGAAGACCTACGACAGCTGAAGTAAAGCCTTTAGAAAGAGCTGTAGAAAAGAAATATTCAAATCCCCTTGTAAAATTCATCTATATTTTTTTAATACTTTTAGTAGTGTTAATATTTGTATTGGCGATTGTCTAATGTTGAACGACCAACAACTAATCGACCTAATGGTAGCTGAACCGAGTTGGGAAGACGTTATTGTAAAGATTGTTGCAGAGGAGCAGATGGACCCGTGGTCTATTGATATAATCAGGCTTGCCAACACGTTTTTAATTTATGTTAAAAAAGTGGAAGAATTGGACTTGAGAATACCGGCTAGATTTATACTGATAGCAGCGATTCTTTTGAGGATGAAGTCAGACGTTTTGACGGAAAAGAAGGAGAAGATGTTCATACCAGAGTCTGATAAAGAGTCTGACGAAAACCTAAGAATACTAGCGTCGATACCGCCGTTGCAGCCGCCTTTGAAAAGAATACCCTTGAGAAACGTTACACTGAATGAGTTGATAAGTGCTTTGAGAAAGGCATACGAGGTTCAGGACAGGAGAGTGGAAAGAAAGTCAAGGGTCAGGAGGGCTGTAGAGTTCGCGGTTCCTGTTCCAACGGAGGATATTACAGATAGGATAAACAAGTTACTTGCCAACATCAACGAGGCGCTGGTAGAGGTGGACAACATAGAGTTCTCCAGGCTCGTTAAGAGGTGGGGACGAAAGGAAATCGTAGAGGCATTGATACCGCTGTTGCACTTGGCTCAGGACGGAAAGATTGACTTGCACCAGGAAGAGTTGTTCAAAGAGATACTTGTTCGCATGAAAACTTCTTTAGATTCTAATAAATAAATCAAAGAGAATTTAAGGGTTATTTTTATATAAAAAAGCATATAAATAATTTATGGCTAAGAGAGTTAGTTTTAGATCAAAAGGTAAAAAAGTTTGTTTCTATAGCACAAGGAAAAAGAAATAACTTATAAAATATTAACTTAGAATGGTATTTCTCTTATGCTATATTTTCACTTTCACTCTAATTCTATCACAATTTGGGCAGTACCAATTATAACCTAACCTACCATTCATTAATTTGGTTACTCTTTCTTTTCTCATCTTTTTTCCACAATATGGACACATTTTTCCCATTTTTTCACCTATTAGAATTTAAAAGGATTAGGAACTTTTATTGGCTTTATGTTAAGACTAAATGGGTTATATTCTCTAGTTTTTTTGCGTTTTTTCTTAGTTGATTTTTTCCTCTTAACGCTAGTTACTGAAGTGATTTTTGTCTTTCCCATTTTTTTCATGAAAGTAGACCAATTATCTGTCCCTTGTAATTTATTGCATCTTGCACAAAGACAAACAGAATTTCTTAAGGTTGCACTACCACCTTTAGATGCAGCATTTTTATGTCCTGTCTGCATTTCATCATATCCAATTTTTTTACGACAAGCTTCGCATCTTCCTTTTGCTCTGTTATAAAGTATCTGTTTATCTCTAGTTCCTAATGTTCGTTTTCCTTTTTTAGAAGGCAATAAGGGATTATAATTTAAGTTTATTCCGAATGGATTCTTAGGCATACTAATTATATACAAAAACTAGGATTTAAATTATTCTAAATTGCTATAATTCCAAAATTGAGGGCTTTACCTTTTTTAATAATCCCTCCCGAGGTTCTTGGAAACCTTTTTTCTAATCCCTTAGAGAAGGGTTTAAATTGCTTTTCTTCAAAGGATAATATATGAGCCCGACAATAATACCTGAGGTACTGGAATTGAGCGGTTTCTATAACTCTGATGTCAATAGAGAGGATGTTGAAAGAGTTGCTAGGGAACAGTTTCAAAGGCATAAAAGGTTCGGTCTAACCTATGCAGGAGGACATGGAGATACAGAAGGCGCTATAATCAACAGATATTGGGAACTTGTCAAAAACAAAAAGGATATTGTTTATGCTGAAAGGGATTTTGTAAATAAGCTTTTGAAAAGCGATTTGAGCGAACCAGTCTCAAGAGGTTTTGAGACTGCCAAATCTGTTTTCTATAAACAGAAATTTAAAGAGCCTGCTGTTATACTTGTTGGCGGCATTCCTGAAACAGATGCACGCGTTTTAGATGATATGGCTTTTGGCATAAACCTTTCGCTTCTATCAGATAGTTCTGAAAGAAGCATTAACAAAGCTAAGGAGTATATAGAGGGCTTTTCGGCGCATGAAGGAAATCATATCTTTCTGGGACAGATACCAACTTATAAAAAATATAATAAGGAAAAACAATCACTTGAAAAGGAAGCAGAACTTGTTACTGAAGCAAAATCCATTGTCTTTTCTGAGGGACTTGCAACATTTGTTCAACAACCGGGAAATGTCAACAATGATATTCATAAAGAATATATGAAAAACATAGGCTTTTGGCATGATCTGCTCAAGAAATCTCTTAACGCCAAAGAGGAAGAAAGGTTTGATATAATAAGGATTGCTGCAAACAATGAAGGTTTCAAGAGAATAAGGCCAGGACCGAGTAGAAAGATAAACGAGGAGTTGGACATTTTGCCTGGGAGAATGCTGCCTAAAGATAAATATGGAGAAATGCTTTATACCATATTTGTGGAAGGGAACGGACCTGCCTATCACGTTGGATACGACATGTGGAGAACAATAGATGAAAGACTAGGCATGGAAAAAGTAAAAGAGGTTGTCTCAAAAGGACATGACGAGTTCTTTAAGGTCTACAAATCGTTATAAACTCCATTTACCACTATAGGGTTTCTAAGGAAATCAAAATTATAAATAAATCTTCTTGTTAACTATTATTGTTTAGAGCTAATGGTTAGAGAGAATGACTAAGCTTTAGAATTGTTGAGTGATTGAGATGAAAGCCTTACTTGTTACTGATATGATAAAAGAGTACATATATGGAGAAAAACCTCTGATACCAACAGAAGATAGAGAAAAATTAATTTCAAATATAAGAAAAGTCATTGATTTAGCACATGAAAAAAACATACCTGTTATTTACATTAACAGTGCATTTACAAAAGATGACCAAATTCTTAAGGTTATCGGACATAGACCTCAAGCAATGAAAGGAACAAAAGGAGCACAAATAATACCTGAACTGAAACCTGTAAAGAAAGATTACATTATTGAGAAGAGAGGTTTTGACGGTTTCTGGAAAAGTGATTTAGAAGATTTGCTGAAGAAATTAAAAATAACCGACATTTATCTAACAGGAGAACAGACTGATTGTTGCATAAGAGAAACAGGAGTAACAGCTGCACATTTAGGATTTAATGTTTTTATTATAGAAGATTGCTGTTCAACCAATAGAGAGTTAGGACAAGAAGCTGCTATAAGATTTATGAGATGCGTTGGCAAGATTATAAAATCTGATGATTTAAATTGGTGATTAAATGAAAAATAAACCAGCTCTTTTTTATAATAGAGTAGCATGGGCATATGAAGATACAAGATTTAAGACAAATTACGGTAAACTTTATGCTGAAATCACATGGAGTAATATAAAGAGATTCTTGCCTAAGAAAGGCTCATTGGTTCTCGATGCCGGTGGAGGGACCGGTTTCTTTGCCAGAAAGCTTGCGAGATTAGGCTATAGGGTAGTTCTAACAGACATTGCAAAGAATATGCTGGAAACAGCTGAAAAATTGGCTAAAAAAGAAGGTCTGCAATCCAAGATCGAGTTCAAACTTTCAGATATTGCTAACATGAAAGAATTCAAAGACAACACCTTCGATTTTGTAATTTCAAATAAGAATGTTGTATCATATTGCCCGAAACCAGAAAAAGCCATTAAAGAACTGAGAAGAGTTGCCAAGAAAGGAGCGCATGTTTACATAGATGTGTGCGGCTTTTTCCGCGAGCTTAACTTCCTGATTACAAAGAGAGACTTTAAAGGAGTAGAAAGATTAATTAAAACGCATCTTATTGATTTGAACGGTTTTGATCAGTATTGCTTTACAATAGAAGAGCTCGAGGACTTGTTCAGAAAAAGTGGTCTTAAGGTAGTAGATGTCAGCAGTAGGAGTTTTGTTCTAGGCTGGTTAGACGATAAGGATAGAGAAGAAATAGTAAGTAATCCCAGAGTTTACAGAATTATAAGAGACTTGGAATTGAAATTTAGTAGAAATCCCTATCTTATGGGTACAGGTTCAATAAGGATGGTCGGAAAGAAAAAGTGATCAAATGAAAGATAGTGAGTATGGGTGGTAATATGAAAACCTATAAACAATCAACTTCCAACACTTGTTTGCCATCTTCTTTTCTATTGCTACTTAATATTAAGCCAAATCAAGAGAAAGAAATGGAAATTTTTATCAACGGTTTGAAATTCAACCGAGAAGATTTTACAATCGGCCAAATAAACTTTGTAGCAAACAAGTATAGAAAGAATATTGTTGTTTATGTTCAGGATAAGAAACTTTCAAACCTATTCAGAAGATTACATATAAGTAAAAGGATAAAAATCATTCAGACAAATGTCAATCTAAACTTGATAAAAAAGCTGATAAAATACCCGTTGATATTATACCTAGACGATTACTTGCTCAGAAAAGAAGTACACTTTCCGCATGCAATAGTTGTTTGGAAATTTGAGAAAAATAAATTTATCATTAGCGACCCTTGGGATGGCAAAATAAAGAAATTAGACTCATATTCATTGGCTAAAGGAATAAGACTTATGAGAGATGTTATAAAATTTAGTCCTACTGTTATACAAATAGAAAAGTGATTGAATGGAATTAAACAAAAACCAGATTAAACAAATAGAAAGATTTGCTTATAATTATTATAAAAAATTAGACCAGACGCATGGAATTGAACATCTAAATAGAACAGTGAAATTGGCAGTATATTTAGCCAAAAGAGAGAACGCAAATATTCAAGTTGTCAAATTAGGCGCAATACTTCATCAATTTCATAATGGTAAAGTTGTGAAAAAGTTCCTTGAAAAAATCAAAGTTGATAAAGAAATTACTGAACAGATTGTTCACTGCGTTGATTGCTCAGATATGAAAAATGTTCATAAAGCGAAAACTACTGAAGCAAAAATAGTATATGATGCAGATAAATTACAAGTTGTTGGGCCTTTTGGTATTATTAGAGAAATAAGCTGTGATATTGTAGCACCAAGAAATATGAAATTCAGAGAAGCATTAGAGCATACCAAAATAATTGAACAAAAATGTTTTGGGACACTTCAAACAAAAACTGGAAATAAGTTGGCAAAAGAGCCACATGAATACGTCGTCAGGTTCTGGAAAATATTGGATAAATGGGATAATGCTAAAATGAGTGATTAGATGAGCGATTTACAAATTGCTGAAAATATTGTAGATAAATTATTCAAAAACTCAACATGCAAAAAGGAAATGGAAAGGAAGAAGGACAGAACTCATTCTTTATTGACGAGAGAATGGGTATTGAAGTTAGATAAGAACGCCAGTGTAGCATTACAAATAGCAGCATTAGCTCATGACATAGATAGAACTATTGAAGAAAGGAGAGTAAAAACGGATGAAGCTAAGAATCCTGAAGAATATGAAAAATTAAAAGAACAGCATGCAAAAGTAAGTGCTGATATAATATGTGAAGAACTTGAAAAAGTAGGAGTAAACAAGAAAACAATTGAAAGAGTTAGATATTTGGTTGAACATCATGAGGTTGGAGGAGACGAGGAGGCAAATATTCTTAGAGATGCTGATAGTTTAACATTCTTCAGTTTTGATATATTTCCTTATTTCGAGGATAGAGGATACCAAAAAACCAAATATAAAATAATTTTTACATATTCTCGTATGTCTGATAAAGCAAAGGAATTTGTTAAGAAAATGAAATATAAAGATAATGAGTTGAAGAGTATTATAAATGAAGTGATTGAATGAAACTAAGACTCGGTCCAATCCAGATATTTGTCTCAGATCTGGAAAGAGCTAGGAAATGGTATGCAAATATCCTTGGCATGAAGTTAGTGAAAGAATACCCAGAATTTAAATGTATTCTAATGAAACTAGGTAAAACTGAATTTGACATAGGAGTTCCGGATCCAAGTTGGGGAGAAGGTTGGAATAAGGTTAAAGTAGGCGGCAGAACTTGCATATTCTTTGAAACAGATAACATTGAAAAAGTATGCAAGAAATTAAAAGATAAGGGAGTTAAGTTTGTAGAAGAACCTTACAAAAGACCTTGGGGTGAGATGAAGGCTGTTTTTGCTGACCCTGACGGCAACGAGTTTAATCTGATAGAAGTGATTGAATGAAAATAGCGATTGGAAGCGATGAAAAAACAAGTTTAACTGATTTTGTTATTAAAGAAATAAAGAAAAAAGATTACGAAATAAAACTGTTCGGGCCATTAGCAAATAAGAAAGAAGAATATGTTGTTGTGAGCAGAAAGGTAGCAGAATCAGTTGCAAATAAAGAATGCGAAGAAGGTGTTTTATTCTGTTGGACTGGAACTGGGGCATCTATAGTAGCTAACAAAATTCCTGGTATAAGGGCTGCTTTATGCTTTGATGCTGAGTCTGCAAAAGGTGCAAGAAGATGGAATCATGCTAATGTTTTGGTAATGAGTTTAAGATTAACTTCTGAAACCTTAGCCAAAGAGATGTTAGATGCTTGGTTCTCTACTCCTTACGGAAAAGAAGATTTTGATATTAGAAGTGTAAAGAAGATTAATGAGATTGAAAGGTTATATAATAAGTGATTGAATGAAAGACGATAAGCTGAGAGCATCAGTAGAGGCCGCCTTGTTCATGGCCAACCAACCTATATCAATAGAGAGGTTGTCAAAAATATTCAAGAGAAGTCCTGACGTGATCAAGGAAGTGATAGAGGATTTTAGGCTGGAATTTCAAAAGGCCGAACATGGTATACACGTCATAGAGACTGCCAGCGGTTATCAGATAAGGGTAAAGCCAGAACTGGTTTCTAACGTTAGCACCTTGACTCCTTACAGAGATCTGGGAAGAGGCTTGCTCAGGGTCCTAGCTCTAGTAGCGTATAAACAACCCATAACTCAATCAGAGATAGTCAAGGTTCTCGGCAACAGGACCTATGAATACGTGAAGAGGTTAGAGGAGAGAGGAATGATAAAGACAGTTAAACACTCTAGGACAAAGGCCTTGATTGCTACCAAGGAATTTGCTAATTATTTTGGCCTTGAGAACCCTGAGGATGCGAAGAAGTTCTTTGAAGACGTAGAAAAAGAAGAACCTAAGGAAAGCATTGACGAAAATAGTTCGGCGGAAACCGAGCAATATTGAAAACTTATAAAAGATAGACGTTCAATTCTAATTTATGGATATAGACAGGAAAACTTTGAAGGCTCTGGCAGCTGACACGCGATTGGACATCTTGAAAAGCTTAGGCAAGAGAAGGAAGATGCCTTCTGAATTGTCCAAAGAATTAAACCTAGCAACATCGACTGTCGTGGAGCATCTAAACAAATTAGAAGAGGCTGATCTAATCAAGAGGGAAGAGACAGGGCACAAATGGATTTATTATAGTTTAACTGACAAAGGTTCAGCTCTTGTAAGACCAAGAGTCCCTACCAACTTTATAATTATCCTCGGCTTATGCATATTGGTTGTATCAGTCGGTTTTGTTTACTATTATGTCAACTATGCGACCTTTACTAACGTGTCTCCAAGCACGCTAACCTCTTCTGCTCAAGAAACAGCTGGAGGCAGCAAGCAGGCGACAGAAACAAGAGCACCGATGCCCAGAAACATCACAAACACAACCAATACGACCAACTCTACTGCGCCTTGATTTATAGAACGTTTGCTTCTTTCAATTTCTTATAAATCTCAGAATGAATCTCTTCAGGCGGTATGAATTCGCCGCTCTGTCTGCAACAGTTCACTATCAACCAGCCTTCTCTCTCGGCTATTTCCAAATAAGTTTTCCTGACCTTTTCTTGGTATTCCAAATCTGCCTCGTGAATGTCTATCTCGCCTTTTTTCATGAGGTCGTTTTTCTGTTCCTTCTTGATTGCAAGTTCTTTTGAAATCTTTGCAGGAACATTCAACACTATGGTCATGTCAGATTGCGGTATCCTGCTGTCCACAGCTTTTATCCAATCCCATATCTTGAACCTTTCATTGCCTTCTAGTTTAGCGGCTTGGAATATGTTAGAGGCCGTGTACCTGTCAGCGATAACATTTATTCCGGATTTTAATTTTTCCTCTAGCTCTTTTTGAAATTGGTATCTATCCAATGAATAGAACAAGGAGCCTATCTCAGGCGTTATTGATTCCTTGGAACCAAAGTCGCCTTTCAGGTATTTGGCAACAAATATTCCCAATGGAGTTTTTTGATATGATGGAAAATGAATCATCTCAACCTTCTTTCCCTCTTTTTTCAGTTTATCAGCAAGAAGAGTAGCTTGAGTCTTCTTACCGCAAGAATCTCCGCCCTCGAACAGTATCAGTTTTCCTTTCATGTTATGCCTCGAAACAATATTTCACTTTTTGGAATTGCTTCCTAAAATCTATTACATCCTTTTTAATGTTTGAATTTTCCATCAATGCCTTTCTAAATAATTCTGCGATTACCTTCATTTCCTTTTCTTTCATACCGAACCTTGTCAACTCTTGGACGCCTAGCCTTATCGCCGAGGGATTCTTGGTAGCATCATCAGCAGAATCAGTAGGCAGGGACATCTTGTTGCATATGATGTTGCATTCCTCTAACCTGTCAGCAACAGTTCTACCGCCACCAAATTCTTTGACATCTACTATGACCTGGTGTGATTCAGTAAAACCTTTGTTGGGGCATAGAACCTTAAAACCCTCTTTGTCTAAGAAGTCTGCCAGAGATTTTGCATTCCTGATAACCTGTGTGGAATAATCTTCTCCAAACTCATTCATCTCCAAAGCAGTTACGGCTAGCGGAGGGAATCTGTGAATATGCGTATTGGACATGGTTCCAGGGAACAATGATGTTTCGATTTTTTTCCAATCCTTTTCGTCCAAGTTGCTGTTGCCAATTATAATTCCGCCTTGAGGACCTTGGAATGTCTTATGAGTTGATGACGTTATTATGTCTGCTCCTTCCTCAAAAGGCCTCTGGAACTTTTTGTTGTAGACTAGGCCGAAGACGTGAGCAGAATCGTACATTATCTTTATCTCATCGCTTATGGATTCCTTTATCTCCTTTATCGGATGAGGGAACAGGAACATGGAGGCTCCGAATATTATAAGTTTTGGATTAACTTTCTTAATGAGCTCAACGGTCTTATCAACATCGATGTTCATTCTATCAGCATCAAAGAACATGTCAATGTTTTTCAATCCCCTGATACCTGCCATTCCAACTCTCGTGTGGCTTATGTGAGCTCCGTTTGGTATGCCCGGGCTAATTATAATGTCTCCAGGCTTTGTGAATGCTCCGTATACAACTAGGTTGGACATGCTTCCTGAGATTGGTCTTACATCAGCAAACTTTGTGTTGAACTTCTCTCTGAAAATATCATTGCACAATTCTTCTATCTCATAAGAATACTTTGTTCCCTTGTAATGTAGTTCAGGCCCAGAGTGCTCGTTGTATCTACCTCCAAAATCTGTTGAGAATAATTTTTCTGCCAGAGGCGACATAACACTCTCAGAAGCGATCATGTTCAAGCATTCCTTCCTCCACTTGGTGTGGTCTTCAACTATTTTCATTACCTTATCAAGCATGGCCCCACATTCTTAAAAAACCTATTATTGTAAAGATTATGGCTGTAATTATTAATATCCATCCTAACGCCAAAACGTTAGAACCTCCCAGCAGGAGTTGTATACCAACATAAAACATTATGACGTCTCTTATCAGACCTTTGACTCCCATCTTATCACATTGACTTTTTATATTACGGGTTTCTAAACTAGGTTATTGGAAAATCGAATGTAAATTTTCATCATAATTTCTTACAAACTGTTTAACTACTCCACAAAAATTCCTTTCAGGGCAAAATCCAAGTTTACATTTTGGACCCAATAGATGTTCAGTTTCTGGCAAATCTTTTTTTAGGTCATTGATTATCTTATTCACCATTGCGACAATTTCGTGGTCTGTATTAGTGCATGCTCTAATTCCAATAAAGCCAAACGGGTCAAAAATATGGTAACCGTCTAAGAACATTCTTATCCCCAGATTTATCCCATGAGGAATTACGTATATTGCGTCCCTTTTCTCTATACCATTTTCTACCATTTTCTTATAGAATTCGAGTGCTTCCTTATACGCGTCAATAATTTCCTCTCTCAGCTCTGAATTCTCCACTTGTGGCATGTAAAAATTGTTTTCATCCCAATTCTCTAGGCATCTTTCTGTGGCATGATAGATTGATTCAACCTTTTGCCTTACTGACCTGTGCCTTTTAATGTCATTCCATATCGATAGGGAACCTGTAATTCTTGCCTCTATCAAAATTTTGTCTTGAATGTTCTCCACAAATTCCTTCCATACCCTGGAAGATTCCTTTATTCGGTCTTTTGGATTCCCTGTTTCCACCCTTAATTTATTCTTAACATCATTCAATAATTTTCCAAGATTTTCATCCTTCAGCAAAATCTTTGTATAAGGCTTTTGGAAATCAGTGTCGCTATTAAACAGATTGGGATGCGGATAATTGGTATTATAGGTTATATTCAACAACGCGTCTGCCAGATAACTCGTGTTGGCTTTTATGTTTTGTTCTACAAGTTTGGCTATTTCCCAGAGCTCCTTTGGCAAAACAGGGTCTTTTCGTCTTTCGTCTTCCTTGACCTCTTTTATTATTCCTAAAATAGCCTGCAGAGGAAGGTTGAAAAAAAGTTTAGATACGAAACCTATCGGAAGTACCCTCCTTGCGTGATCCTTGCTGCTAGTCTCCTCCTCGATTCTGTGGTAAAGGTCGACCATTCTTTTGCATATTTCCTCATATTCATTCTTGAATTTGGAATTCTCTATGGAATCCGGAATGACTAAGTTTTCAGTTTCTATCTCAATCCTCCTGGAACTAAATACCAAGTAAGACCCGAACGGAAAACTTGAAAAATAGAAGTCTATAATCCTGCTACCCTCTATCCAGAAATAATAATTTACGGAAGTTGTCAAAGAGGCATGGCCACGTCTTGTTGCCTCGTTATGAAATCCTTTTAGAGTCTTGTCATCGATTTGCTCTAAGGTTTTTGCAAAATCTTTATTCTTCATCGTTAAAATTCCACTAGCAGCCAGAATTTTATCCGGTCCAAAATCTTTAAAGTTAGGCGCATAGTCTAGTGGCTCAACCTTTATGACCTGAGAGACTTTTTTCATTGTATTTTATCTATTTCAGTCTAAATTATTTAAAGATTATACGGCTTTTCAATTCTATAATTAAATCAGCTGTAATCAGTCCTTTACAAGCTTAAAAATAACATAATGCGGATAGTTAACCTCAAAAGAAGGGGTTTCTTTAGGTGGTTTAGGCTCTAATAATTTTTCGATTTTCAATTTTGCATTAACAATAGAGTTATTATAATCTTCAAAAATTCTGTAATAATTGAATCTTTTGTTTCCCCTCCAAATCTCGAATCTCTTACCACTGACAAAATAGTTCATTTTGTTATATTTAACCATTTTTCTGACAGGATGAGGAACAGCAAGAATAATAAACCCAGTTTTTTTCAATATCCTGTTAAATTCTTTTAAAACTGAATCAAGATTTTTCTTATACATCACTGAGAGAATTGCAACAATAATATCAAATTGATTATTTTTGAAGTTTGTTTTTTCAAAATCCATAACTAAAAATTTGGCGTTTAATCCTCTGCAGTTCTCTTTAGCCAATTTAATACAATTTTCACTAATGTCTATTCCAATGACGCTCGCTCCTTTTTTGATTGTTTGAATACATTCCCTTCCATCACCACACCCCACGAAAAGAACTTTTTTATTCTTGGCGTTTCCAATAAGAAAATCAACCTTTTTTCTTAAATCTTGCGCGACCTTATTATTTGTTTGATCATCAAAATATTTTTTAAATTGAGAGTTATATAGTTTTTTAGCAAGTTTAGAATCTGCATCCATATAATATACTTTTAATTTTACCTTAAATAACTTTTTATAGCAAAAGAATTGGGAATGATAACTTTACTGTTCAAATCTACTTCTGGATTAAGAAAAGATTTATATAAAAATTATTTAAGAAACTTGGACAACCTGACCTTTTGATTTTCTTCTTGTAAGTAAGAATATTATTAAAAACAATGTCAATATACTTGCTAGAGATGTCAATCCAATCGGTGATGTCATAAAAGTGAACAAACCGCTTATTGGTGTGATTTGTGCTTCGCAGTTTTGAGTTTCCACAGGTTTGCTGGCAGTCGTTCCGCAATCATTTTTGTCAACACACGTTCTAGCTTGGATAGAATTAACGCATTCAGACCAGTCTGTGCAAGACCAATCCTCTTGACAAATAACTGGACTTGCCTGCACAATTTCCTCTTTTGTATACAAAGGATTACATTTTTTGGCTATTGTGCACTCATAGCCTTTTCCGCAATCATAATCTACACAACAATTTCCATCAATAGCTACTTTATCACAACACACCTGTCCTTGTTTAAGACAATCTTTTAGACAGTTTGAGCATGTTTCTCCGTATTCACATTTACCATTGCCACAGACAGTCGGATTAATTGTTATACCTCCGCCTATTGTTGAGCCTCCACCAATTATACCGCCTGACGAAGGTGCTGGAGTTGGTTGAACACAATGAGAATTGCCATTACAATCAGGATCACTACAGTCTACTAAACCGTTGCAGTTGTTATCTATTCCATCATCACAAATTTCTGTAGCACCCGCATAACCAAGAACGTTTACATAAGTTTCTGGAAAGCTCACAAAGGTATCATTACCCCAATAATCAACATAATTAACCCCTGAATCTGGATAAGCATCTGCTAAGACGTTTCCAAGTTGTGTTAGAGTTACGTTAAAGTTGACTGTTTTTGTGTCCCCGCCGTTCACGTCATTCAGATTGCATATTATTTCTCTATTGTCGTTATCGTATGTGCACTCGTTCGTTAAGTCGCCCTCTAAATTAACATAAGCAGGCAGAAAATCTGTTATTGTAACATTTGTTCCCAATATGCCTGTGCCAACTCCCTTTACGCTAAGTATCAAAGATGTTCCCTGACAATTCAACTCTGTTGGCTGCGCTGTTTTGTTAACCTCTATAAAAGATTCTACGCATCTTGGATCGTTGAGTGTTATTACAGGTTCACAATCGCATTTACAACTTTCATTGCATATATCATAAACAGGATAATCGTAATAATCATTATTTACGCATCCGCTTGCAGGGCATGAACAGTCTCTTGTCGAACCTCCGCAAACTCCTGCTGTACAAGCATCGTTAACAGTGCAGTATAAACCATCATCACACTGAGTTCCATCTTCCTTATTTTTTGTTTGTCCAGTGTCAATCCATTGATAATCTGTAACAGTATAAGCGCAAGCAGCATCTGAGCAAGTGTAGTCTCTGTATTCTTGCTGGACTTGTTCTTTTTGTGTGCATTGGTCAACATCAGCCCATTGAGTGTTCGTGGTGTCATACCATCCATCTTTTGAGTTGCAGTTTTCAGTCATCCAAGAACAAGCACAACTTGACAAACAGCTTCCTGAATAATACCTAACATCGTCAATACACTTGTCTTTACAGTCTGAGTTTTGGTCGCACTCTGCATTGCAAGTTTTTACAGAACCGCCTATAATGGGAAAGTTATCTGTTGAGTCAGCATCCGCACAAGTCTTTTTTTCGAACTTGCAGTGCTTTGAGGAAGAAAAATAACAGTCGGAACTGCATATTTTATTGCCAGAATACCAAAAGCCTCCGTTACAGGTGTCATAGCAGTCGCAATCCTTAGCACAAGCTAAGGAGCTACAGAAAGGATAGCTGCAGGCATAACCGACAATAGAGAAAATTGAAACAAAAATCACGACCAACGACACGATCTTAACCGTTGAGATACCCATGTTATCACTACTATTGTATAGTTATATATTGCTAGAAAACGTATTTAAATCTATTGTTTTTAACCACTTTTTAATGACTACAAATGGGCTCGCGGAGATTTGAACTCCGATCGCCAGCTCCCGAAGCTGGAATACTAAACCAAGTTATACTACGAGCCCTTCATTAAAGAATGTCAGTTTTATCTATTAAAATCTTAAAGAAATACTTCGACAACCGCTCCCAAAAATATGGCGCTAATGGCAAGGAACAACAACAACAAAGAGTCTCTGAAAATCAGTATGAATTCTTTGCTCAGGAACCTTTCTCTTATCAGGCCAGCGGATAAGATGCCGCCTGCTATGCCTGCCAAGAAATATCCGCCTATCTCGATTGGCGCGTGGGGAATTATGCTTATTGTCCTCACCACGAACTCCTCTATCAACCCCTTTTTAATGAACGAGGCTAAATACAAGGCTAGGATAGAAGCGTTCCATGCCAGTATGACAACACAGCCGATTCCAATCAAGAATGATAAAATGAATGCCAGGCCCATGACCCTTAGATTATTCCACAGTATTATGTCTAGGACGTTACCGGATAGGGCTTTTCCTATAACATCGTTTCCTGATGAGATGGATGTTATCCGTTGTATTTCCTGTATCTGGTCGCTGAATGTTGCCTCAACGTAACCACTCGGAGACAACACAGAAACGATGAATATAGCTACAAAAATTCCTATGAACATCAAAGTAAATATTTTCATTACCTCCCCGTGCCTTTCAAAGAATGGCTTGTTTATCCTATGCTCGGCCTCCTCCCTTTCCGTTTCCTCTTCCGATTTGAATACGCCGTATACAGCTGGTGCCAAGGCGCATGTGATGAACAAGGTTATTATCTTGCCTGTCGACGAGCCGGGAAATATCATGTCAGCTATGTATATAGAGACTAGAGAGATTATGACAGCTAATACGAACATGTCTATCGGGTTTCTTACAACCTTTTTAACAGGGAATAAAGATTCTAAAACCATATGTATATAATTGAAGGTCTTATATAAATTTCTTCCAGTGAACAAGATTTAAAAATGTTAAAATTTTAATTATTCTCATGAAAAAGGGAAAAAGTTGCAAGAAAAAATACAAGCCAAAGAAGACTAGGAGAAAGTCTTCGACCCATGAGCTCCTAGAGGACTTGTCAGCAAAGGAAAAGGGAGAAGAGGAAATCAAGGACGAGAAGGAAGAAGAGGAAGCGGAAGAAGAGACCGAGGAGGAGGAAATAGTGGAAGAGAACCTCGGAGAGGACAACGAGCACTTGGAAAATGAAGAACAGGGAGAAGAGGAAGAAGAGTGATACTCCTCCCAAAGGGTCAATAAGTTATTTATTTGTATATTTACATAAGTTTTGTATGGCTCAGGAAAGACTTGCAAAAAGAAGACTGCCTTCTATAGAAAAGAGCATTGCGGACATACAGCCTGAGTCCGACGTTAGAGTAAGACTGACAGGGACTGTGATTGACATAACCCCTAATTCTATTGTGATTGACGATGGGACAGGAAAAGTAGATGTCTATTTCGGGGAGGAGCCTAGCGTTAGGCAAGGCCAATACGTGAGGGTGATAACTAGAATTCTACCTATGATAGATGGTTTCGAATGCAGGGGCGAGGCTATACAAGATTTGACCGGCTTTGATCTAAAATTGTATAAAAAAGCAAGAGAGATTGTTAAAAATTTTTGAAAGGACTTAACTTCAATTGAACAATTTTTTCCATAGGTTATATGAAATAATAGGTTGGACGCTTACGGTTAACTTTTAACCCGTATTTCCTTGCCTTTTGACAAAGAAAAAGATTTAAGTTTGAATTTGAATCCTGAATCTTTTCCTGTTTTATCTTAAAAAATCAGGTTGAAAAATAGGTAAACTGCTAAGCACATGGCCAAGTAGAGTATTGAGTACAGTAGAATAAACAAATATTTTTTCTTGTCTATAACCGATAATCCTTCTTTCTTCAGTCTTTCCTTAAGATCAGCATTCAGACTGCTTTCGGATTTTGAGAACAGAACAAAAATTGCCAGCACTATTATGGAGAATATGTTCGTCAAGCCTATCAAAGCATATCTTTTCCAGTCTCTGAAGAGTATATAGCCTGCAAGAGCTCCGGTCATTGCAGAGATAATAAGAATAATTATTATTCCTGCGATAATAGGTTGTTGGTTTATTGCACTGTATATCACGGTTGCCAAACCGACATTTATTGGAGCACCATAACTGAACCATAAATCATCCTTGAAATACTTTGCTGGTGCGTCAAGTATTTTGATTTCTGTGTACTTCATGTTTTTAGTATCCATATTTCCATAGAAACTCTTTAGGTCACCTATTGATGTGTAGCTTGATACGTAATAGTTAGATGTGACGTATGACCTTATGTTATCGTAAGGCTCTGGGGTGACATGATCAAGAACGTATATTGTGATTGGTATCTGTGTGCTACCATATATGCTCGTCGGCATCAGCGGATAAAATATTTTATCTGTTGGGAAGGTCACGAATATTCCAAGCTGCTTTCTTGAATTGTATGGAGATACAACAGGATATGCAGAACCGCCAGCAATACCGCCTCCAGAACAAACACAACCAGAAGTTCCTGAGCAGAAGCAGCCGTGAGGCGAACCTGTGCAACCCTGGCTACCAGTATAATCGCACTGCTCTATGCAGCTTCCTCCATTATTATAGTCCCAACCATAGCCTGGGCATTGAGAATCGGAATAAGAACATGACTGATATGAACAACTGCTTCCTGTTGTATAACCTGTTCCACCCGGACTAGTTACCCAGGACACAACAAAGCTGTAATTTTTCCCTATATAGTTATCAAAGATGCTAACTGAATTTTTTTGTATGTTTAACCCCTTCCCTACAAGGTAATTATATAAATCATCGCCTGTTTCAGCAGTAACTATCTCTGTAGTTATTCCTTCTTTTTCTATTTGCTCATGAATGGTAACACCATTTGTTACAGCTGTTGTAGCCATTGATGCCGTTCCTGTTAATGTTCCAAATACTCCTCCGAACCAAAAAAATGGCAGAACAAGGAAGAGAGGATAGATTTGAGTGTATGTGCTCAGGGCAAGAATCGAACCTATGGCCGACTTGGCTTGCACTCTAGGATCAGTGCCGTACAAGCTTGGGAACTCTGTAACAACGTCTATAACAACATCATCAGGACTAGCAGGCACAGGAAACACCCAAACAGCTCTATCTTGGGCGCCCATATCAAAGTTAACATCGATTATCATCTTTTGTATGCCGTTCTGATAGTTTATGGCAGCTCTCTGCTCATTCTCCTCCAAAGGTTGAAGTCCGTTGTTGTAATAACGCCAGATAACACCATCAGCAAATACAGAAGTGGGAAATATCATGATAAATAACAATACCAGTGCTATAAGCTTTTTCATATTAAGAGTTTAAAATTACCTGAATAAAAACGTTATCTTTTTGCTTGCCTGAAAACTAAGAATATCCGCTGTTTTTATAAGCTAGGATAATAAATTTAAGATTAATATGAACAAAGGCGTTAAAATTTTATTGATAATAATCGTTCTTGTTATAGTCGTCGGTGGATTTTTCCTATTTTTTATAAGCTTTGGTACTTTTTCAACTCTTTCAGCTAGTGCTGGGTTGGCAAACAAACAAATGACAACGGCCACAACGGCCTCAGAGGTAGGCTTAGCAGTCGGCGGGGCAAAGGACGTCAACAACTTCAGGCAAAACATAGTGAATAATTTTATGCCTATTGAAACAGACATGACATACGAAGGTCTTTTCTATGGATATTATTTTGACACAGGTGAGACAGAGCAATGCTACAAGCTTTTCTGCCCATCATACACCTATGCTGTTACAAAGGATCCGTTCTCAAAGAATACTGATTATTATTTATCTGTTGGTCTGAACTCTGGAATAACAGATTTTAAAAGGAAGAAACTTAACCTCGTCGTCGTGTTAGACATATCAGGTTCAATGGGAGAGGCCTTCAACAGCTATTATTATGACAACTATGGGAACAGAGTCCAGAACACCGAAGAAAGCGTAAAGAAAAAGATAAAGGTTGCTGAAGAGTCAATAGTTGCGATGCTCGACCATCTTAACAGCAGTGACAGTTTCGGTTTGGTGACATTCGAAACCACATCGCGCATCGAAGAACCGCTCAAGAAAGTAAGCAGCATTGACATGGAAGCGTTAAAGTCTAGAATACTCGGCATAAATGAGGCTGGCAGTACTGATTTGTCTGCTGGAATGAGAACAGCGTCTGGAATGTTCACAGAACTGCTTAAAGCAAATCAGTCAGAGTACGAGAACAGGATAATATTCCTTACAGACGCCATGCCCAACACAGGAGACTTTAGTGAAAATGGCTTGTTCGGTATGGCAAAGGCAAACTCTGACGCCAAGCTTTACACTACTTTCATAGGAATAGGAGTTGATTTTAACACAATGCTAATAGAAAATATAACAAAAATGAGAGGGGCTAATTATTATTCTGTCCACTCTTCTGCGGATTTCAAGAAAAGAATGGATGACGAGTTCGATTATATGGTTACTCCTCTTGTGTTCAATGTTTTGTTGAAGCTTGATGCTACTGGATATAAAATCGAAAAGGTCTACGGTTCTCCTGAGGCTGACGAGGCAACAGGAGAATTAATGAAAGTCAACACCCTTTTCCCATCAGAAAAGACTGAAGAGGGAACAAAGGGAGGCATTGTAATTCTAAAATTAACAAAGCTGTCACCAGAAGGAAGCATGAAACTGAGAGTAAGTTATGAGGATAGGGAGGGCGTACCTGGTCAGAGCGAGGAAAGTGTTGTAATAGGCAACAATCAGCCTGAATTCTTTGAGAATTCCGGAATAAGGAAGGGTATACTGCTCTCTAGATATGCTGACGTCATGAAGAATTGGGTCAAGGATGAGAGAACAGAATATAATAGCAAAACACCGGTCAGGCCATGCGTGAACTATATCGACGGCATACCAGTTCCTGTTGAAAGAGAATATAGTCAGCTTGGCGAGTGGGAGAGGCAGTCTATGCCATTGCAGGTTTCGGATTCCTACAAATCTGTTTTCAGGGACTTGAAGTCATACTTCGAAAGTGAGATAAACGCTATAAACGATACTACACTAAAACAGGAAGCGGATATTCTAGAAAAACTAATAAGTGTTTGATAATTTATTTAATTAAGTTTTTTCTATTATCCATCGTTTTGTACGTCATCCATCTTAACTGCGGGTTTTTAGCCGTTTTGTAAATTTTATTAAAGAATACGGATTTAAAGCTAATTTATTAAATTTTAATAAGCAAGTTAACTATAAGCGTTCATAAGTTTATATGAAATTATCCATGTGAAACAACTATTTTAAATCTTTCAAACTAATAATATAAAGCATTAATTTTATCAGGCGAGGTGATATGATTGTTTAAGGCTGTTACAAAGGATCCAAAGTTATTGAGGGACAGCATCGACATAATTTCTCAATTGATAGACGACGGTTTGTTTAATGTTAAAAAAAGCGGCATAGAGTTAGAAGCGGCAGACAGGACAATGGTCTCATTCGTTGATTTTAAATTAAAGTCAGTTGCGTTTGACAGTTATGAGTGCGACAAGGACATCACTGTTGGAATAAATCTATTAAATCTGTTAACAGTTCTAAAGAGGGCTAATGTAGACGACAAGCTGACTCTGAGTCTGGACGATAAAGAGAACATACTGGAAGTGGTCCTTGAAGGTAGCTCTGTTAGAAGGTTTGCCTTGCCATTGCTGCAGATTTCAAAAGCAGAGACGCCTGACATAGAGCAATTATTGAAGAAGTTCACAGCTGACGCGGAGGTTGATTCCAGCGTCTTGGAGCAAGGTATAAGCGATGCTGAGATTGTCGCAGACTCTGTGATAATCGAGTTGTCGCCTGACAAGCTGAGAATGTTCGCCGAGGGCAACAACAGCAAGAGCGAGCTGAAAATATTCAAAGGGACCGACAAGCTGATAAAGTTGAACTCAAAGGAGATAATCAGCGCCAGATATTCTTTGGATTACCTAAAGAAGATGATAAAAGGCTCTAGATTGTCTGATACAGCAAAGATAATGCTCGGCAAAGACTTTCCTCTGAGAATGGTTTTCGAGAACGATAACACCTTCTTGGGTATGATTTTGGCTCCGCGAGTCAGCGAGAGCGAATAAACTAATTATCATCACTTGAATATCTTTTTGCTATAAAACCACATTTTTTTCTTATGTCATCAGAGTTAGATGGACAATAGGTCTCGTCAACTTCAGGATTTATGTACGGAATGTTGCCATCTTTATCAATAACTCTCTGTACAGCGGTTCCACTTCCTAATATTGGTATAGACGAATTACCCTCATCAAAGACTAAACAACCATCTCTCGGATTTAATTTTTTTAAATTGACCCTTTTGAGAGATTGAAAACCACCCTGAACAAATGTTATCTCAGCTTTACCTTCATATTTTGCAAGTCTATCCATTCCATTTTTTACTAATTCTGCGGGTGAGATAATTCTCAATGGAAAATAAGCTGATTCCTTCAGAATTTTTTTGAAGTAATCTGCTCCTGCTTCTAAACTTTCTACATGCTTCCCTAGTTCAGTTATTAACTTTTCACTGACATCTGTGTGCGCCCTCAAGCATGAATCTGCATTTCCATGGTATAGGCATGAACCTGGTGCAGTTCCATCACCTCTCGGGTAGTTTGTAAGATCACAAGTTCCTCTAGGTTCGGTAGATTCGAAAGGTCCGGCAGATTCTTCTTTAACTCTACTAAGTTCTTTAAACTTTGGGCAAGGAATATATCGAGACTCTGATTGCATAGCAGTCTTTAATTAAGTTAAATGGAAAAGAATTTAAATCTTCTCATATATAGTAGCAAGAATTATTGGTAGCAGAATAGTAGCGTCTCCATCTACAGTTGTGTATCTTGCCTTTTCATTTATCTTGCCCCAGGAAACAGCTTCCTCCAATCTAGCTCCTGAGAGACTGCCGTCGTACTGCGTAGCAGTTGTTATGAAAACAGCATAGTCTAAACCTTTTTTGAATTGGTTCCACCATATGACATGATGTTTCGAAATTCCTCCACCAATCATCAAAGCTCCTGTTTTCTTGCTAGTGAAAACAATATCAGATATCTCCCTTTCATCCTTGAAGATGTCAAACTTGAATTTATGATCCTGCGAGAACCATGTCAAGTTGGTTCCAAAAGCACCATCTGTGATGCCAGGTACGTAAATCGGGACATTCTTCTTAGCAGCCTGATAGAGAATAGAATTTTTATCATCAAGTCTTTTACCGAACTCGTATATTATTTCTCTTCCACTCCACTCACTCTTCTGTTTGGCCAATTCCTCAAGGATCGGGTTCATTTTCTTTTCTAATATAATACCATAGCTTTCATTTGGTATCAGAATATTTCCTAATCTGTTTATCCCAGATTTGTGCAACTTTGTATCATCCAATTCGAACGAACCATGGAAATATTCTCCTCCATATGCTCTTGCCAAATCATGGTCTAGGGTTCCGCAAGTAGTTACTATGAAGTCGAACAAACCCTTCTCTATCGCCTGGGCAATCGCACCTCTCAGACCTGTGGCAACTATGCACGCTGGGAATGAAAGGAACTTTTTACAATCCTTATCCTTAATCATATCCTCTAGAATAGATACTGCCATAGCTAAATTCTTGGCAGAAAAACCTCCTGAAGAATTCATTTGCTTGATTAGCTCGGAAAAGTTAATCTTCTCCAAATTCATATCTTCTACTTTTCTCTTCAGCAAACCATTCATTCCAATCAATCAATATTTCAATTTTTAACATTTATAACCTTTAACAGAAGGTAAAAAATATTAAATAATGTAGCACAGTATTCTTATTATGTATTATCTAGAAATCCTAAAATATTATTCTAATCCTGCTGTGCAAAAGGAGATGCTGTCAATAGCAAAGGATAGGGAAGTCGTCGGTTCCATAGAAGACGGCTCCTACTTGAAAAGACCTGACGTGTTGTTGTATCCAAAAGACATTGAAGGAAAGGTTAAAGATGGCGCAGTTGCCTTTCATTGCTCTGTTGAAAGATGGACGCAGCCAATGCAATTATCTACGAACCTAAAGCAGGAAGAGATAGAAAATTTGAGAAAGGGGTTTGACTTTCTGATTGACATCGACGCCAAAGTAAAACTAGAGCATGCTGTTGCAGCAGCTAGGGTTGTTTATAGCTTTTTAAGAGATTTGGGAATTACTCCGACAATAAAATTTAGTGGAAGTCGTGGGTTTCATCTTGCAATAAGTAGTGAGGCTTTTCCTGAAAAAATAGATTTTAAAGAGACCAAAAGGCAATACCCAGAAATACCTCGGTCAATAGCAGAGTTTATCATAGAGAAGACTAGAGAAAAGATACTCGAAGAACTAGTAGCGATAGAAGGTGGTATTGCGGCTCTTGTAAATACAGTTCCTTCACTATCTGAGCTCACCCCTTCTCCTTTTTTAGATATCGACAACGGAACCTATCTTCAAAATAAAAAACCTAATTATGTAGATGGAATTGCAGAGTTGGAGAAAGGATGGGGCAATCGTCACCTGTTCAGGATGCCTTACTCCCTGCATCCAAAGTATTGGTTGGTTTCGTTACCAATAAAGTTTGAAGACCTGAAAGATTTTAAAAAAGAAATGGCAAGACCAGAGAATCTGAAAACAGATGTCAAATTCTTGGTCAACAAGGAGGGCGAGGCTACCGAATTGTTGTTGCAGGCTCTTGATTGGAAGGCCAAGCAGCCAAAGGAAGTGATAAGGCCAAAAATAATTAGGAAGAAGTCTGATAAACCAATACCGGAGGAATGCTTCCCGCCGTGCATTAAAATAATTTTGAATGGCCTGTCAGACGGAAGGAAGAGATCCTTGTTCACATTGTTATCATTCTTAAGAGCGATGAACTGGAAACCGGAAGACGTAGAGAAGAGGATAAGGGAATGGAACCTGAAGAACTCTCAGCCGTTGAGCGAGAGAACTCTAAAGACGCAGTTGAAATGGCACTTTAGGCAGAGCAGAGAGCTTATGCCTGCCAACTGTTACTCGCAATTGTTCTACGTTTCCTTCGGCGTATGCAAGCCTGATCAATACTGTTCGAAGAATCCTGTGAACTATCCCTTCAGACTGATGAGGGATCAAAGAAATAATCAAAATTAAAATATTTTAACCTGTTAGTTAACACTTTTAAAGTTTAAAGTAAAACTAATATTGATTTAAATGGACCTCATAACCTATGAAACTGTTAGAAACGCGCATAGAGCAGAGAAAGAGGAAGAGCTACAAAAATTGCCAGACGGTTTCTTTGAATCTGTCAGGAACTGGTTCAAGGTTAAAGAGAGGCTGAAAGACACTACATCTCTTCTGGAGGTCGAGAACGCAAAAAAGCTGTTAGAAGACGTTATCAACAGGAGGCAGAAGAAGATTGTTCTGGCAGCGTTAAGCACCATGAGAGGCCAGTTGCCTCCAGCAGGCCTGAACGACGAGGAAAGGAAGTTCTTCGATGACATTGTCAACATTCTGAAGGCATTCAAGAATGACATGAACGAGAAGTTCAGAAGTTTTGACGACATTGCTCAGGAGAAGGTTGAGGAAGCCAAAAAAAGTATTGAGGAAATGAAGCCTGTGGAAGTAGAGAATATCGCAGTCAAACCCAATGGCAAGTTGTTGGTAAAGATATTGATTAATCTTCCCAAGTTTACAGGAACTGACATGCAATCCTATGGACCATTAAGAACTGGAGACATAATAACAATGCCTGAAGAAGTTGCGAAACTTTTGATAACAAGGAAAGCGGCGGAGAACATATTAGATTAAAAGGGAAAATAACTTTTCTTAGACACTATGACTCCTATTGTGAAAAGCGAGAATATTATGATAAGTATGGCCACCTCTAAACTGATTATCGAAGGCATTATGAAATGACCTGTTCCATTCTCCGAGGGTATCAGGCTTAAGACTGCCAATAACACCACCACTATGAAAAAGATTAATAACACATTTTTCATGTCCATAAAAGGAATTAAAGCTTTAAACTTTAAAAGTCTATGTATCGAATATCTTTATTAATGATGCCTTCATAAATTTTTATGAGAGTGATTTAATGGACATACCAAAAACACAAAATAGATATTGCCCCTTTTGTCGCAAGCATACAGAACATGAAGTGAAGAGGGTTAGCGCTTCAAAAGCCAGAGGCCTTCTGTCTCATGGTCAGAGAATATTCAAGAGAAAGATGAAGGGTTTTGGAAGCTATCCCAGGACAAACCCAAAAGGGAGGGCAAAGCCAACCAAAAAACTGGACCTGAGATACAAGTGCAAGGTTTGCGGCAAGGAGCACACTATAGGCCAGGGTTTCAGGATAAAGAAGTTCGAGATAAAGAGGAAGATGTAAATGGAAGAATCAAATGTCAAACCAAAGAGCAAGTTCTTAAAAGTGACATGCCCCAAGTGCAAGAACGAGCAGATAATATTCAACAAGGCCACCTCTGCTGTAAAGTGCTTGGTCTGTGGTTTTGATTTGATTGAGAGAAGCGGTGGAAAGGCCAAGATCAAGTCAAAGGTTCTTCAGACCTACTAATTATCAGATAGCGTCATTTTAATAAACTTTAACACAATAAAGTGTTTATGAAAAATGAAGAAAAATGGCCGCAAAGAGGGGAAATAGTTATAGGAACCGTAGTTAGGGTCAATCCTTATTCTGCTTTCATATCCTTGGAAGAGTATGGCAACAAGGAAGGCATGATACACATTTCTGAGGTTGCTGGCAAATGGGTAAGAGATATAAGGAAGTTCGTTAAA
>Ga0315277_10001376_pt1 | contig 35509 bp, 32 predicted proteins | sample YL17G05_15_MG_FD_203695 | JGI IMG/M metagenome (GOLD analysis project Ga0315277, IMG submission 203695) | Sediment microbial communities from Yellowstone Lake, YNP, Wyoming, USA - YL17G05_15 | ecosystem: Environmental > Aquatic > Freshwater > Lake > Sediment | place: USA: Wyoming | collected...
GGGCAGAGTCGATGGTAGTTTTTTTATCCATAGAAGTCCGTTCTCTCTGCTGACAAAACAAAATCTCTCGAACTTCCACAACATAAACAACATACCACCAAAACAGCAACCGTAAACTGATACGCTTTGGTAAAGTACTTACAAGGCCTTGTAGGGTTTTGCCCTACGGTGAAGACCGTAGTCCATAGCAAGAGATCAGGAATGATTATCGGCCGATTCTTGGCTCCACGAGGGATCGCCTCGCGCAAGAACCCGGATCGAACATATTCACGTGGTGGGTAGACGGCAATAGCGGAAACTTGGTATTCTTGCTCGGAGCGCATTCACCGTCCCACACCCCCGGATCGAACGCCAAAAGGCCCCCTGCGTCTGCTTTTTCGAGCGCAACGATTGAGGAGCGCGGTATTCGGGTGGCAATGCCCTCGGATTTCCCAAAAACAACAACGCCCCTTCTATCCCCCATATATCCCCGGTGACCGCCGCGGTCAAACGGCGGCCACCGGTGTTCTACCAGATAGATGCGCGACCTGAAGATTGCATTGCACAACCCGAAGATGGCTTTGCGTCAGCTTCAAACCTCATTTCTTCACCTTCACATCCCATTTCTCCAGAAAAGTTCTCATTTCTTAAAACGCAGAGGCATTTCTTCACCTTCAATTCTCATTTCTTCCCAAAAGTTCTCATTTCTTCACAAAAGTTCTCATTTCTTCCTAAAAGTTCTCATTTCTTCACCTTCAATTCTCATTTCTTCCCAAAAGTTCTCATTTCTTCCAAAAAGTTCTCATTGCTTGCAAAAAGTTCTCATTTCCTGAAATGCAGATCTCATTTCGTCACTCTCGCGGCTCATTTCTCCGGAAGAAATCGCATTTCCTGCAATGCGGGCGCCGTTTCTCCTTTCTTGGCTTCTCGTCGGCTCTGCCAACCCGTGTTCCCTTCTTGCCGAGCGTCGTTTGAAACCGGACGTCGGGACTCGACGTCACGAGAGTCATTTACCTGTAACTCAAGAAGAAGCCGGTCACACCGAGCGCAGCTATTCGAGATCGGTTGAGAGTCTGCCACAAGAAGAAGCGGTATTCACGCTGAGCGGAGCCCTGCTCCTGCTTTGAGCAAGACAGAGTCGAAGCGCGCTACGCGCTCCCCATCGAGGGCACTCCGGCCTGGAGCATCCTTCCCTGGCCGACTTTCGGGAATCAAGTGGGTAGGCGGGGGCTCCGTCCCGCCGTCAGAGCCGGCGGGGATTGCGCTCAGGATGAATCCGGTTTTTCCTGACCGCCCTCCTGCACCGCCAGTAACTGTTACCGTCGGGATGCCCGCCGACCGGCACGGCGGAACAAGGTAGGGAGCCAAGAACAATTGTGGATATACGAAAGAGACCTCAGGGTTGCAATCGATCACCAGTGGAACTTCGTTCGGATCTGACTTATATTGACGTGCAGAGACCCTGACCGTGTCATCCACTCCGCGTATCATAGCCGTTCTCATCGACACCTGGCTTGTCACCAGCCTCGCGTGCACGCTCGTGACGCAAGATCCTTCACATCCGGCGCTCGACATCCAGCACGGCGGTATCGTGCGAGCGGACACCACAAAGAAGGAGATCGTTCTTGTTTTCACCGGACATGAGTTCGCGGACGGGGGCGAGATCATACTTGGGACGCTCAGCAAACACAGGATCAAAGCGGCATTCTTCTTCACGGGCGACTTCTACCGCAACAGGCAATTCTCCCACTTGATCACGTCCCTCAAGGAGGCAGGCTATTACCTCGGGGCGCATTCCGACAAGCACCTCCTGTATTGTTCCTGGGAGAAGCGAGATTCACTTCTGGTGATCCACGGCGAATTCAAGTCCGATCTCCTCTCCAACTATCTGGAAATGGCGAGATTCGGCATCACGAAAGAGGCCGCTCGCTATTTCATGCCGCCGTTCGAGTGGTACGATGATTCCATCAGCGCCTGGACGAAAGACCTCGGGCTTGTGCTGATCAACTACACATCGGGGACGTACTCCAACGCAGACTGGACCCACCCCGAGCTGGGAAATCAATACCTCAGTTCAGACACGATTTTCGCACGCATCCTACGCTACGAAGCTCACCATCCACACGGCCTCAACGGATTTATCCTTCTGACGCACATCGGCACTGACCCTCGCCGGACGGACAAGTTCTATCGCCAGCTCGATCGACTCATCACGGAATTGAAGCAAAGGGGGTACCAATTCACCCGGCTCCAGGAGGCAATTCCACTCACACGCTGATCATGAAACCTTCGCCCGGAATGGTCCGCTACGGTATCATCGGCTTCGGTCTCTTTGCCGAGCGCACGATTGCTCCTGCGATCCAGGCATCCAGGAATTCCGCTCTGGTTGCCATTCAGAAACGATCGTTAGAGGCCGCGCGCCAACAGGCGGCTCTGCTTTCGATCCCCCATGCGTTCAGCTCGGTCGATGAGCTCGTCGCTCATCCGGATGTCGATGCGGTGTTCATCGCATCTGCCAACGCCGTGCACTGCGCTGAGACCCTTTCAGCCGCCAGGGCCGGTAAACACGTCCTCGTCGAGAAACCGATGGCCATGAACGTCGAGGAGGCAGAGCGTATGATCGAAGAATGTTCCCGGCACAAGGTCAAACTCATGGTCGGACATATGATCCGTTACTCCCCGTTGGTCCAGAGGATACGAGAGATCATACGTTCCGGCCAAATAGGCAGGGTGACGTTTGCGAAGTCCGAGTTCTTCTACGACGGGCGGCTCACGCAGCGCTCGTGGCTTACGAATCGCACGATTGCCGGCGGCGGGCCGATCTTCGACGTGGGCGTACACTGCCTCGATACGCTCCGGTTCGTCCTGGATGACGAGGTCGTATCCGTCAGAAGCCATCTGCAGCCTTTACCGACGGACGCTGCAACCGAGAGAACGGCGATCATGTCACTGGAGTGTTCCAAGGGGGCACTTGCGTCTATCATCACCTCCTATGACGCGCCTACGAGGAGATCGTTCATTGAAATTGTCGGGACGGAAGGGGTGATGTCTGCGTGCGACTTCACCCTCGGGGGCAGAACAATAGCTCTCCGGATCGATATGAGGACCGATGGGACCACAACGGCGACAACAGAGGAGAAGATCGATGTCCCGAACCTGTACGTCGAGGAAATAAACAGTTTCTCTTCTTCGATCCTCGACGACACGGATCCCGTGATCCCCGGAGCCATCGGTCTCGAGAATCAACGCGTGCTGGACATCGCGATGGCAGGCGGTGGCATGCTTTCCCGCTCCTGACACACACGTTCGGCGCTGAAACATTTCATTGGCCACGCCGTAACCCTGCAGTGAAAGGGGATTGCTATGACCAAACGACTGTACCGCTCAAGACAGAACAAGGTCATCGCCGGCGTTTCGGGCGGGCTCGGTGAATATCTTGACGTCGACCCGGTGCTCTTTCGCATCGCGTTCATCGTAGCCGCGTTCGCAGGGGGTGCCGGCATCCTTGCCTACATCATTGCTTGGATCATCATGCCAGAACAACCGAGAGAAGAAACTATGAACACACCGACCGAGCACTCAGCGCCAACCCAACCTCAGACCGAACCGAAGAAAGAACCCTCCGCAGGCCGGGGGAGCGTCGTCGGGGGAGTGATCCTCATCGTCCTGGGCCTTCTTTTCCTGGGAGAGAACTTCCTTCCACATTTCTACTTCAGAGACTGGTGGCCGTTAATCCTCGTCGTGATCGGCATAGGCTTGATCGTCAAGTCCGTTCGACCGAAAACCTATTAGGCGGTGGTCACCATGAAATTGAGCAGACTCTTCTGGGGAGTCCTCTTCCTCATCTTCGGCGGACTAGTCCTTTTCAGCAACCTCGGTCTCCTGCATGTGAACTGGGTAACCATCTGGAGACTGTGGCCCTTCCTCCTCATCGTCTGGGGTCTCTCCCTCATCGTCGGGAAGGAGCGTCCGAAGTGGTATGTGGTGCTCTTGATGGCTGTTCTGATGCTCTTCATGATCACTGCCGTCTTCGTGTCGGATTGGTTCGACCGCGATTACGACTACGTCTTCCGAAAAGCCAACCATCAGACATTTGTTGAACCGTACAGTGCCGGAATCGAACGCGCATCCTTTGCGCTTTCCTCGGGGGCCGGAAAATTCTCACTGCGCGACACAACCGCACAGTTGTTTGAAGCATCGACGGACGTGACCGTCGGGAGCTACACGCTCGAGAAAGACCGCTCCGGAGATACCGAATCTCTCACCCTGAGCTACAAGGGGAGGTCGAGGCATTGGAACTTCGGGGGGTACCGAAACCGGGCGGAGGTTCGACTCAATTCCAATCCCGTTTGGGACATCGATCTTGAGGCGGGCGCATCGTCAGTCGATTTCGATTTGAGACCGTACAAAATCGACCGAATGGAGATTAAGGCAGGAGCATCGTCGTTGAAGGTGCGGCTAGGCGATCGCTCGGATGAGGCCCACCTGCGAATTCAGGCCGGCGTCTCCTCCATCGACGTCGAAGTGCCCGAGAACGTCGGATGCGAGGTCCGCACACACGGAGGGCTGTCGAGCAAGCGAATCAGTGGTTTTAAGAGTGTTGGACGGGGGACGTACCAGACCTCAGATTTTGATGCCGCGAAGAAGAGAATCTATCTTGAGATCGATGCCGGGGTGTCCAGCATCCGGGTTTCGCGATACTGATCGAGAGGAACAGCAGTTTCTCTCTCACCGCCCGCAGCAGTTGCTCGGCACAATCCTGTTGTTCGCCTGATCGCGGCAGACCTGCGCCTTGGTATCCCAGGTCACGTGTCCGCTGCCACACTCCGGCCCCGCCGCGGGATTGTCCTCATTCGTTTGGCATCTGAGATTCACCGCCACCGTTCCGGCAAAGAAGAAAAGAAACAGGGCGACCTCGATGAATCGTCGCAGGCGTGCTTTGTTTCCCGGCATACCGATCTCCCTTCGATAGTCCCCTTTCCATTCAACCTATGAATCTTTTTCTGTCGTTTCAACCGTCTTCTGTCCCATCATTGCAGGAGATACTCGCTTGTTGTCCCGGCGGGACTTTTTGAATAGAACTCATCTCAAGAACACTATCCTTGTCATAAATGTCATTCCCGCACACCTTAAGCGGCCAGCCCGCCCCGACGTTGTCGGGGCCCGCCAAGCGGCCTGCCCGAACGACATAGTCGGGCGGGTCTGGCGGGGAATCCAGATGGCGCGTTCTGGACCCCCGATAGAGACATTCGGGGGTGACAGGGGTTTTTGAGATGGCTTCCAGACAACCGCTTGTTAGGAGTAGGATTAGTTGAGCCCGATCATGCGCCGAGCCGCTGCATACACCTCCTCGATCCCGATCTCCCGCATACACCGAAAGTGTTCTTCGGGACACTCCGACCGCCCGATGTGTGAACAGGGGCGACAGTGAAGTCCGGGTCGTTCAAGGACGACGGCATTTTCCCCATACGGGAAAAAACCGAACTCCTTGACCGTCGAGCCGAAGATCGCCACAATGGTTCTGTGCATGGCCGTGGCGATATGCATGAGCCCGGAATCGTTCGTTATGATGAGGTCACAGAAGTTCATGCTCGCAGCGGTCTCAAGGAGACTCAGCTGGCCACAGAAGTGGGTCGCCCGATCAGGCCCGGCGTGTTCGTTAATGTGATTGACCAGCGTCGTGCAGAGATCCATCTCCTCTCCTCCGCCGAAGATCAAGAGCTTTGCATCCAGCTCGCGTGCACATTGCATTCCCAGATCAGCAAACCGCTCCGCAGGCCACCGTTTCGTGAAATGCCGGGCGCCCGGACAAAGGCCGATGACCTTCTCAAACCGGTTGAGCTGCAGCTTCGCCATCCTGCTTGAGACGCCGAAGAGGATTTCGTCGGGAATGTGGAGCTCCAGCCCCTTCCCGTCATTGACGATCCCAAACTGTTGAAGTGGCTCGATGTACCGATCGGCCACGGAAACAACTCCTTTGTAGACATTCTTCTTGAGTTTGACGAGCATCGTCCGTTCGACCACCCGCTTGTTCACTACCGCGACGTGCTTCGGCCCTCGGATGCTTCGCAGATACTTGCTGCGCAGGCTGTCGTGGATGTCGATGATCAGGTCATAGCCTTCCCCCCTCGCCTTGCGCTTGAGGTCACGCAGGCCTTCGAAGCCACGCGTCGCGTCAAACTCATAGGTGCAGTTCAGGTTTTGGTTCGACTTGACAAGCTCCGCATATTCTTTGCGCGTCACGTAGTCAATCTGTCCATCCGGAAATTTCGCACGCAAAACGCGAAGCAGCGGGGAGGAGAGGATGATGTCGCCGATGGAACTAAATCGTATGACGAGTGTTTTATTGATTGTCGCCATTTAATTACAAGGTAGCACATAATTGAGGGAGATTCAATGAAGCGACGTCGCATGGAGAGCCACGGATGAAACCCTCGTTCCTCCCCGCCAGACCGCTGTCGCGCCCCGACGAAGTCGGGGCGGGCCGGTCTTCCCGCATTCTGATCGGCAGGGGGTGTGAGTCTTCGATTGCATCTTCATCTCCCTGCAGCTATATTTTTCCATTGAAGAGGAGAAAGCCTTAGCATGGGATTTCCTTCCACTCTTGGCGAGCTGCGCCGGAGCGGCTATAAGGTTCGACCGGTGAAGGATGAGATGCGTCAAAATCTCATCCGGAAGCTGCAAGCCAAGGAGTCGCTGCTGCCCGGAATCATCGGGTACGATCAGACTGTCATTCCCTCCATTGTCAACGCCATCCTTGCACGGCACGACATCCTGCTTCTCGGATTGCGTGGCCAGGCGAAGTCTCGTATCGTACGCATGCTTCCCACACTGTTGGATGAGTACATCCCCTTCATCAAGGGGTGCGAGATCAACGACGACCCTTACAAGCCCGTCTGCAAACGCTGCACGGACCTTGTCAAGGAGCGGGGCGACGATGTCGAGCTCGATTGGCTTCACCGGGACCGAAGGTTCGGCGAGAAGCTGGCCACCCCGGATGTGACCATCGCCGATCTGATCGGCGACATCGATCCCATCAAAGCGGCATCGCAACGCCTCCACTATTCTCACGAAGGGGCGATTCACTTTGGGATCATCCCGCGCACGAACCGGGGCATCTTCGCCATCAACGAGCTGTCGGACCTCCAGCCGCGCATTCAGGTGGGCCTCTTCAATATCATGGAAGAGAAAGACATCCAGATTCGCGGCTTCAACATCCGCATTCCGCTCGATCTGATGATCGTCTTCACGGCGAATCCCGAGGACTATACGAACCGCGGCAACATCATCACGCCGCTCAAGGATCGAATCGATTCTCAGATTCTGACGCACTACCCCCGCACGCTTGAGGATGCCATCAAAATCACGGAACAGGAAGCCTGGGTTCAGCGCGAGAAGGGTGAGATCAGCATTCCGCACTACTTCCGCGAGATCATCGAGCAGGCGGCGTTCGAAGCCCGCAAAAGCGAATACGTCGATCAGAAGTCGGGGGTGAGCGCTCGCCTGACGATCTCGGCCATGGAGAATCTCATCAGCAACGCGGAACGACGGGCCGTCTTAGTCGGAGATCGATGCGTCGTGCCGCGCATCTGCGATCTGCCGCATGCGCTGCCGGGAATGACAGGCAAGGTTGAGCTTGTGTTCGAAGGAGAGCAGGAGGGGCCGATCAAAGTCAGTAAGGCACTGATGGGTAAGGCCGTCAGGGAGGTGTTCAAACGATATTTTCCCGACCCGCTCGAGCGCAGGGTCAAACATCAAGGCGAGACAAGGCAGGCGGAGGACGCAGAGTACGGGAAGATCATCTCGTGGTTCGAGTCGGGGAACAAGGTCGAGGTCGCGGACGAGATGCCCATCGACCGGTACTTCAACGAGCTGGACAAGGTGAAGGGTTTGCGAGAGTTGACGAAGAAGCACCTGAAGCTCTCGGAATCAAACAAGTACGAGCTCGCCTCCGCGATGGAGTTCGTGCTCGACGGGTTGCACCAATCATCGAGGATTGCGAAAGACGAAGTCGATCGGATGACATCGTACAAGGACCTCGTCGGAAGCATCTTCACCGTCAAGGGAAAAGGGATCGAGGAGGAGGATTGATCGAAAGCGGCAGGCGGGATGAAGGGTCTGGAACTTCCGGACTCCGCGTTCCGAACTCCCCATTTCGCGGTTGAAGGATCGCATGCGTTTCCGTTACAGCAAATGGACCGCCCAGTCGATGACGGACGAGCAGCGGCTGCAGTCGCTATTGTCCTTGTTCAGCTACTTGCTCATCCAGACGAGCGGCGATGTTGAAGAAGCGCTCGATTGGCTGCGGCGGCTGGCAGAGCAGTACGGCATCTTCGATCCCTCCCTAACGATCGATGATCTCATCGACAAGCTGAAAGAGCAAGGCATCGTCGAGGACGCGAAAGACGTCCTGGTGCTGACGACGAAGGGCATTCAACGGATCCGGCAGGACGCCCTGAGGGAGATCTTCACCTCGCTGAAGAAAGCGCCTGAAGGAACCCATGAGACGCCGCACACCGGCAAGGGGACCGACCGTCTGAGCGAGACGAAGAAATGGACGTTCGGGGATCAGCCGACGAACATTGACCTGACCTCGACCCTAACGAATGCTCTCAAGCGGGACGGGATTGAGGATTTTCACCTCCAAGAAGAGGACCTGGAAGTCTACGAGACCGAGCATACGACGACGTGTGCAACCGTCCTGATGCTCGACATCAGCCACAGCATGATCCTTTACGGCGAAGACCGGATCACGCCGGCGAAGCAGGTTGCCCTCGCCCTGGCCGAATTGATTCGAACCCGGTTCCCCAAGGACTACCTTGCCCTCGTCGTCTTCGGCGATGAGGCCAAGCTCGTGAGCCTCAACGAGCTCCCCTTTCTCAACGTCGGACCCTATCACACGAACACACGAGCCGGCTTGCAGCTTGCCCGCAGCCTGCTGCGGCGCTGCGGCAACGTGAACAAGCAGATTTTCATGGTAACCGACGGGAAGCCCTCGGCAGTCTTTGACGATGCAGGAAGACTCTACAAGAACTCGTTCGGGCTCGACCCACGCATCGTCAACAAAACCCTCGATGAAGCCGTCCAGTGCCGGCGGGAGAAGATCGTCGTGAGCACTTTTATGGTAGCGCACGATCCTTACCTGATCAATTTTGTCGAAGAATTCACGAGGGCGAACCAGGGCCGGGCCTACTACTCCGCCCTCAACAAGCTCGGCGAGTACATGTTCGTCGACTACCTCCGGAACCGCCGCAAGCGGTTTCATTCCTCCAGGTAAAGCCGATCCCCACGGCTCTTGCTGTTGTCCCTTTAGTTTCTTAACCTTTGCCCCGGACGCTCCGTGCCGCAAGCCTCTCGCTCCCTCCCTGCGCCATTGGAGAGAGGAGAGATCGATCCTACTGTGGAAAGGCCGAATAGTGTCGCTCTTGATGCCCGCGAGTGGTGAAGAAGGAGCACCCAGGTCGCGACCTGGGCTGATCGAGTGGCTTCGGCATCTCTCCTTCGTACTCGTCGTCGCAGTCGCCAGTGTGGTGTGCGTTTCGCCCCCGGGAGCCTTTGCCCAGTTCGAATCATTCCGTCAGCCCTGGCGATGGGCTGAGTTTACCACCGAGTCGGGTTTGCCCTCAAATCGCATCGTGGCGGTGGTCGAGACCCCGAACGGATCGATCTGGGCCGGCACACAGGCGGGCCTCGCCTGGTATGACGGGTACCAGTGGACCCCGATCACTCCTGCAAAGGGACTTCCATCAAAGCCTCCTTCCTCCATGGCAACATATTCCAGTGACAAGCTTCTTGTCGTCATCGATCGGAAGCTGTTCATTGGTGATCAGCACGGTTTCACTCCGATCCTCCTCTCCGTTGGCCCGGATACCGTCAATGTCCATTCTGCTGTCCAATTCGAGGGAACCGGTATCCTCATTGCTTGCAGAAAGCTGTATATCTACCGCGGAGGCAAAGCTGAATTGATGAACTCACCGGCGGACGTGATGGGCGACGATTATCCGAACCTGTGGCGGACACGGTCCGGAGCAGTTTGGGTCAATACGAGGGACGGCCTCTACAAATGGGAGAAGGAGAGATGGAAACGAGAGATCCCGTCGGAGAACTCTGAACTGGGTATCGGGGCGGTTGTCGAAGACAGCCTCGGCAACGGCATTGCTGCCGTCGTTCGGCAACGTACCAGCGAGGGTCTGTGGGAGTGGCGGCGAGGAGGTATCCCTCGGAGGAGCGAGACAGAACACTCACCCTTCATACAGACCATGGATATCGCTCCCGGCGGCGACGCGCTCGTCACCTATGAACCGGGCGACGCACGGTTCCGGCATAACGGGACGTGGAAATCCCTTGATCCCGTTCCCCCGGAGCTCACCAAAACAATCTTCCTCAAATTCCGCGCCAACGGAGAACTATGGGTTGGAACCGAGAAGGGGCTTTACCTTCATCGATCCTCATCTCAACGATGGTCCTGCTGGCGGCATCCTTTTCCGGACCTGCGCAATTCCGTTCATGACATATGCCGGACCAGCGATGGATCAGTTTGGATCGCGACGTTGCGCGGAATCGAAATCCACCGTCCGAACGGGATGACAAACTGGATCCAGCAAATCAACGGCACGCCGCTGAACACCGTAACCGGCATTATCGAGGATTCAGAACGCAACGTCTGGATCTGCAGTGGTGCTTCATTCCCTGGAGCGTACCGATGGGATGGTAGAAGGTGGAAGCATTTCGGCGCACGTGAAGGACTGGGAGCGCCGAGGGTCCACAAGATCAGAAAGGATCGGGAGGGACGACTCTGGTTTCTCGGTTTGGGGATCGGCTATGAAGACGCAGAACAGCCCGGAGCGTACCTCTACACAAACGGACACTTCGAGCGCTGGGGAACCAACGAAGGTCTCATCAACGGCCGAGTGTACGGATTTGCAGAAAGTGCCGGCGGAGCCTACTGGTTTGCGACAAAGGGAGGCCTCGCTCGTTTCCGGCGCGGCACCTGGACGCAATGGACCAGGAACGCCGGGCTTCTCGGTCGCAACGATCGGATCTTCACGTTGGCCATCGACTCGACCGACAGAGTGTGGTTCTCAGACCAGAGCAACGGTCTTGCGTATGTTGACAAGAATGATGAGGTGCACTTCCTGACAACCTCGGACGGACTGATCAGTGACGGGATCTGGGACCTGGAAGTCGACCAGGATGGAACGCTATGGATCTCGACGAACGGAGGTCTCTGCAGCTACAGGAACGGCTTGTGGACGCGATTCGACTTGCATTCCGGGCTCGGCACGTTGCACCTGTGGGGAATACTCCCGCTCGCCGACAAAGTGTTCGTTGGAAGTCCGGGCGGCGGCTTGAATATACTCAATCGCACCGAGGTCAGTCCTCCCCCCCGCGTGGTGACGGCAGGCCCTGCTCTTGAGAACGACGCGGCGTTGATCCGGTGGAGCGTCTACCCCTATTTCGGCGAGATGCCCCAGGAGGACGTTGAAGTCCGTTCTCGCGTGGATGATCACCCTTGGTCAACGTGGAGCACGGAACGGGAGCTCGGCCTTTCAAATCTGAGCGAAGGCAACCACACGATCGCCGTGCAGGCAAAAAGTCTCTTTGGGAACGTCGACCAAGCGGCGACGCTGATCTCGTTTACCGTTCAATCCCCCTTCTACTATCGGCCGGTCTTTGTTCTGCCGTTCGGTATCTTGGCCCTGACATTTTTGTTCCTCGGGGCTGCTTACATCGACAGAAAACGGAAATATGAAACCGAACTTCGCGACAACCAGGAGCGATTCCAGTTGGCCGCTCGAGCGACAAACGATGCTATCTACGACCGCGACATCATCACGGGCGATCAATGGGTGAACGAAGGCGTCCAGAGGATATTCGGCTACACCCTCGGGGAAGGAACTTACAATATCAAATGGTGGCTCGAGCATGTGCACCCCGACGATCGGCGAAAGGTAAACCAGAGCCTGCAGGAGGCGCTGCGCAGCAGGAGCTCCTCCTGGCAATCGGACTATCGGTTCCGGAGGGCGGACGGCACCTATGCGTACGTCTATGACAGAGCGTATGTAATCTACAACGAGCGCAGGGATCCCATCCGGATGATCGGCTCGGCGATGGACATTACCGAGCAAAAGCGAGCCGAGGAAGCCGTGCGGCAAGTCTCAAAACGGATCCTCGAGGCTCAAGAGAACGAGAGACGGCGTGTCTCCCGAGAACTCCACGACAGCGTCAGTCAGATCCTGGCATCGGTCAAGTTCCGGATGGAATCCTTCGAAGAGCGGATACCGGCACGGCTCAAACTAGTGAGAGCAGGGGTGAAACAAACGCGGCGGCTGGTAGACAGAGTTATGCTCGAAGTCCGAAGGATCTCGAGGAACCTCCGGCCGAGCGAACTGGACGATCTCGGGCTATCGCCGGCTGTTCGCAGTCTTGTTGACGAGTTTGGGGAGCGGACTGGCGTAACGGTCGACCTCGATTTCCCGGAACTCAGTCAAAAGCTGGCTCCTGAGGTCGAGCTGGCGTTGTACCGGATCATTCAGGAAGGGCTGACGAATGTCGAACGACACTCACAGGCCACCCGCGTGGCGCTCAAAGTCTCGGAGGATGGCTCCACCATCATCGCGACGATCCGTGACAACGGGAAAGGGTTCGCGAAGCGGCGATCGGGGAAGGGGCGGGCCAAGAACGGCGGCATCGGCCTCGTTGACATCAAGGAACGGGTCTCCTTCCTGGATGGCGATCTTCAGGTATCGTCAACTCCTCGCGGGGGGACGTCGATCACCGTCCGGATACCGCTGAACGAACCAAACACGGGCCAGCGCACATAGCCGATGAAAACTCATCGCAAGAAAATGATCAACCTGCTGCTCGTCGACGACCACCCGGTCGTGCGCGAGGGTATCAAAGCCTCGCTGAAGACGAAGAAGCATATCCGCATCGTCGGCGAGGCATCGGACGGAGAGGAAGCAATCACGCTGGCGCGCAAGCTCGGACCGGACGTAATCCTGATGGATATCAGTATGCCTCGCATGAGCGGCATCGAGGCAGCGAAGCGTCTCCGGAAGAGCGCGCCGGACTCGAGAATCCTCGTTCTCACCATGCACGACGAGAAGGAGTATGTCTTGAAGATGACCCAGCTCGGGGCGAGGGGCTATGTATTCAAGGACGCCTCGCCGTCCGAGCTTCTACGCGCGATCGAGGCGGTCGACGCCGACGAGGTTGTGTTCGGTCCTCGGGCATCACGGCACATCCTCAGGGAGTATGCAGAGACCGCCGGGAGGTCCGGAAGAACGCGGACATCGGACCTCTCGGATCGGGAGCGGCTCGTCCTGAGGCTGATTGCGGAAGGGTACATCACCAAAGAGATCGCCGAGCGGTTGTCCTTGAATCACAAAACAGTGGAGACATACCGCCACCGGATCATGGTGAAGCTGAACATTCACTCCGTAGCGGACCTCACAAAATACGCGGTGGCAAAGGGCCTTGTGGAGGCCAAATAGGACCCCCTGCCACCCACCGCTCTCCACCCTACATTCACTGCACTCACACTAGCTCTTGCTCCTCCCGACCCCTTCCCGCCTCCTTTTGGAGGTCAGGCATACACCGTAGGGCAAAACCCTACAACCGTAGGGCAAAACCCTACACGCAAAAATCAGTACTTTACCCCATTGATTTTCCCACCCTCTTTTCCCTTCTTCAGCAGAGAGATGCCCCGGGGCTACCCGTTTCGAGGTCCACAGCGCCTCCCGAGGAAAGATCTCCTGCACCGCAGAACGGGTAGCTTTCCCCGGGGGGAGACGGCGTGGCGGGAAGGTCTGTGTTCAGAAAGGAGGGATCGATGGCTAGAACAAGGGTCCTCGTGGCAGATGGCCACAGAGAGATCCGGAGGGTCGTCCGCGAATTCTTCGAGACACAGCCGGGCTACCTGGTAGTCGGAGAGGCTTCCGACGGCATCCAGGCTGTGGATGAGGTCGAGCGGCTGAAGCCGGATCTCGTTCTGCTCGATCTCGAGCTGCCTCTCCGCAACGGACTGGAGGCCACGCGGATGATCAAGCGGCGTCATGCGCAAACACGGGTGGTCGTATCGACCACGTTTGACGATCCGCTCTACCGAGCGAAAGCTTCCGAGGTCAATGCTGACGGCATCGTCGTAAAGTCATCCCTCAAGCGCAGCCTCGAGTCGGTATTCGGGAGCGGCCGGCGCCGCAAGGACAATTGGATTCGCTAGGGATTGGTACTCGATGGATCAAGCCTTTGAAGGAGCACACCAGCGGAACAAGAACCTGAAGTCCGGAACTGCAAACCGAGTCATATGGCATGAAAAAGATACTGATTATCGATGACGACCCCCTGACACGCGCATCGCTTGCGCAAACGCTCTTGCGAGGCGACTATCGCGTGCTTTATGCAAAGGATGGGCAGAGAGGATTGGAGCAGGCAAAGAAAAGCAAACCGGACCTGATCATCTGTGATCTTGACGCCCCCGGATTGAGCGGTCTCAAGCTGCGCGACGCGATCCGCGAAGACATTCGCACAAGATACATTCCGATCATCTTCCTATCGGAGAGTCCGGTGCCAGATGGTTTGCCGCCTGCGACGCCGCTCGGTAGGCCTGATTACCTTACCAAGCCCGTCGATCGCGAGAAACTGGTGAGACTCGTTCAGCTACATCTCAGCGGAAGACCGCGCTCATCTCCCTAGTCGGCAAGTGGAAGCGCCGTTGATCTCGACGCCTTTCGTACGAGCGCCTTCCTCATTCAAATCCCGCCGGAGTTGCCGCCCGATCCTTGGGGGCCGACACACATCACGTGACCGCCTCAAACGAATCGGGTTGCCGGCATGGTTTCCCCACCACACAACCTTTTACAGTGAACTGCGCATGCCTCACTGGTTCTCCTCTCCCAGCCTTTTCCCCTTTCCTTGAATCTCAGCGGAATTTTCCGCATTTTCGAACTGCGATCGCAACTTCTCATCTTTGACTCAACCGACTGACAGGCTTTCACCCGTTGGCGGCGGTTAACCGTAGGCCGGGCTTTTTGGTTGCTAACCATCGAATGTTCGAAGACGCATGCTGCTCATCTTCCCTTCCATAGAAATCCGGCGTGGAGAATGCGTCCAATTGGTCCAGGGGGAACCGGGCTCGGAGCGCATCTACTCCATCGACCCCGTGCAGATGGCCGTCCTCTGGCGCGGTGAGAACGCCAAGACGCTCCACGTTGTGGATGTCGACGGTGTAAAAAGCGGAACCGTGGTGAACCGCGATACCATCCAGAAGATCGTTCAGGCGATCGATATCCCTGTTCAAGTCGGCGGAGGGATACGCGACTTCGAGAGCATTCAGTCGCTGTTTCAAGCGGGCGTCTATAGGGTGGTGCTTGGAACGGCGGCATTCCACAACAGGGATCTTGTCGAACGGCTGATCAGGGAGTTCGGGGCCCGGAAGATCGCCATCGCCATCTTCGCCAGGGATGGAAAGATCCGTACCGAGGGGGGTGCTCGCGAGCACGACGTCGCCCCACTCACGTTTGCACTGCAAATGAAGCAGCTCGGCGTCTCCCGCTTCGTCTATTCCGAAATCGGGGATGACGGCGTGACGAAGGTGTTGAACACCGACTCTTTGAAGGAACTGGCAATCCGCACAGGAATCCGCGTCACCGCCCAGGGTGGAGTCATGGGGTATCGGGATTTGATACGGCTCCAGGAGCTGGAGAAATACGGTGTCGACTCGGTCATTATCGGCAAGGCGCTCTATGAGAACAGGTTCCCCTGCCAGGGGCTCTGGAGATTGAATGAAAGGGAATTGACCGACCTGGGACCGACGAGAAGGACGTAGGGAGTGGTTAATTGGTGAGTGGTTAATTGGTGAGTGGTTAACTGGTGAGTAGCTGATCGGTGAGCGGCCAAGTGGCAAAGAGTAATGAGTAGCTACGGTTTCGAAGATTTGGAGGTCTACAAAGCGGCAAGGGAATTCAGAAAGAAGATCTATGGTCTCGTCAAAAAGCTTCCTGCCGACGAAAAGCACAATCTTGCTGGTCAGATGAGACGTGCGGCAACTTCACTCACGAACAATATTGCTGAAGGACACGGACGATTTCATTACCAAGAAAACATTCAGTTTCTCCGACAGGCCAGAGGTTCGCTCGAGGAATTGCTGGATGATCTCAACATTTGCTTTGACGAGCAATACTTCCCGGAAGAAGAGCTCAAGCTGCTCAAGGATGAGGGATTTGATTTGCTCCATCGGATCAATGGCTACATAGCCTACTTGCGCAAGCGCAAGGAAGAGGATGGCCAACAAGAGGCACGCTGACGCTATCAACGAACTCACCAATTAACCAATTGACCATTAACCAATTAACGGATTCACAAGCGTGAAGCTGGTAGTCATCGGACACCTGGCGCGCGACATCTTTCACCTCGGCGGCCACGACGGCGAGGATTCGGAGAAGACCGTCGAAAGCTACGGCGGCGTCTTCTACTCCGTCGCGACGCTGGCAAATTTGCTGTCTCCCAACGACAAGACCTACCCTGTCTTCGGCATCGCCGAACAGGAGTACGATCCCTTCCTTGAGCGCTTGCAGCGTTACGAGAACGTCGAGACGAAAGGGATCTTCAAGCTCAAAGGGGAGCCGAACCAGGTTCACTATTTCAAGGGACCCTCCGGTACGCGAATCGAGTGCTCGAGGGATATTGCACCCCCGATTCCCTTTTCACGGATCAAGCCCTTCTTAGATGTCGACGGCGTGCTGATCAATATGGCGTCCGGCTTTGACATCACGCTGGAAACGCTTGATGAGATCCGGATGCAGGTCCGCGAGGAAAAGATCCCTATTCATTTTGATTTTCACATGCTCACGCAAGGTATCGACCAGAACCGGAACCGGTTCCCCCGACCGTTGACAGACTGGCGCCGCTGGTGCTTCATGATCAGCTCTGTGCAGATGAGCGAGGAGGAGGCCGCCGGGCTGAGCGCCGAGCGCTATGATGAGCCAACCCTCGTCAACCAGTTGATGCCGCTGATGGTCAACGCTTTGGCAATCACGAGAGGAGAGCGTGGGGCAACGCTCGTTCGCCAGGAGCACAAGAAGCTCTTTCGCCACGAGATCCCGGCTCCGACGACGCTCACGGCGGTCGATGCCACGGGATGCGGCGACGTCTACGGGGCTGCCTTCATCTCTGAATACCTGAAGACTCACGATTTTCTGAAGAGCGCGAGCTCTGCAAGCCAGGCCGCCGCGATCAAATCCACGTTTCTTGGCGCTGATGAGCTCGACACCTTGAGGGCACGGATCGAAGCTCAGCCTCTTCCCGCATCCTCATAGGCTTCTCGATCGATCCCAGGGATTGCACATGATCATCGAGAAGTTTGGCGGCACGTCAGTTGAAGATGCCAGGGCGATCTCGAACGCCATTGAGATCGTCACGCGCCAGAGAGGCCGCCGGCCGCTCGTTGTGGTCTCCGCCATCGCAGGGGCAACGAACACGCTGCTGAGCTCTGCGCAGTATGCGTTGGAGGGGAACCTTGGGAACGCCACATCCGAGCTCAATGCCCTCCTCGAGCGGCATGTCTTGATCCTGGAGAACGTCGTCGACGATCGCCCGGCAGTGCAGCAGTTGATCCTTGAAATCCGCCGCCGGTTCGACGAAATCAAGAACCTTTGCCAGGCCATCGCGGTACTCGGCGAGCTCACGCCCCGCTCCCTTGATGCCATTGCGTCCGTCGGCGAGCGACTCTCATCGCTCATCCTGGCTCGCGCAATGACCGAACGGAGATTGCCCGCTGAGCTGGTGGATGCTCGTACCTTCATGGTCACCGATGACCGCTTCACCTGCGCAGCACCCCTGTTGCGTCATATTGAGGAGAAGGCTCACGCTCTCCTGCTTCCCCATCTCAGCGCAGGGAAGATCGTCGTGACCCAGGGCTACATCGGAGCGACAGCCGCCGGCATCACGACAACGCTCGGTCGCGGCGGATCAGATTACTCCGCCTCCATCATCGGCGCGGTGCTGGGAGCCGAGGAGATACAGATCTGGACGGACGTCGACGGTGTGCTGACCGCCGACCCGCGCATCGCCTCAGCCGCCAGGAAGCTGAAAGTCATCTCCTTCCGTGAGGCGTCCGAGCTTGCGTACTTCGGAGCGAAAGTTCTGCATCCGAGCACGATCCTGCCGGCCGTCGAGAAGAACATCCCGGTCATCGTGCTGAACTCCAGGCGCCCGCTGGCGACAGGAACGCGAATTGTCGCCGACCCTCCCAGGTCGAATGCGGCGGTGAAATCGATCGCCTCGAAGAAGGGGATCACCGTCATCAACGTTCAATCCTCCAGGATGCTGATGGCGTACGGTTTCCTCGCTTCGATCTTTTCCATCTTCCAGAAGCACCAGACGGCGGTCGACCTCGTCAGCACCTCGGAGGTGGCCGTTTCCCTGACGATCGATAATACCTCACGGCTCGACCAGATCGTTGCGGACCTGAAGGAGGTGGCCGAGGTCACCGTGCTGGAGAAGAAAGCGATTGTGTGCGTCATCGGCGAGCAGATGCGATCTACATCCGGTATAGCAGACCGCGTGTTCCGGGCGCTGAACGACATCAACGTGACGATGATCTCCCAGGGGGCTTCAGAGATCAACATGAGCCTCGTTATCGACGAGACGAACGTCACCCAGGCGGTCCAGCGTCTGCACCGGGAGTTCCTTGAACCCGTGCCGGAGCTCGAGATATTCGAAGCAATTGAGCCGTGATGGCCGGTCGACCAAGAACACCCTGGAGAAGCGACCGGAGGAAGATGAACAAATGACCACACCAGGCCATACCATCAAACTTGCGCTCATCGGCTACGGCAAGATGGGGAAAGAGATTGAGCGTCTCGCGCTCGAGCGGCAGATGCAGATCACCGTGCGGGTCGATATCGAGTCCCCATCCCTGCTCATCGACAGCGTGAAGAGCGCCGACGTGGCAATCCACTTCGCGGTCCCTGCTACCGTCCTCGGTCATATCGAACAGCTGGCAGATCTCGGGAAACATGTAGTCCTCGGAACGACCGGTTGGCAGAGCGACAGGGCAAAGATCCAGGCGCTCGTCGAGCGCAAACGAATCGGATTGATCCATTCCTCCAATTTCTCGCTCGGGATGAACATCGTCTACCATCTCTTGAGAGAGGCAGGGTCGCTGTTCGATCGCTTCGAGGAGTACGACGTGTCGGTGCATGAGGTCCACCACATAGAGAAGCTCGACAGCCCGAGCGGCACGGCACTGACGCTCGCGAACATCCTCCTGAATAGAATTGGGCGGAAGAAGGAGATCTTCGCAGGCTCTTCGGAGGGGAAGATCCGGCCCGAACAGCTCCAGGTGACGGCCGCACGGACCGGCGCCGTCGTCGGGATCCATCGGGTGATGTTCGACTCCCTCGCCGACTCCATCGAGGTTGTGCACATGGCAAAGAATCGAGCGGGGTTCGCGCTCGGCGCGCTGCTCGCCGCTGAATGGATCCGGGGAAGGAAGGGGTTCTTCACCATGGACGACGTTCTCGCAGACATCATCAAACAACAGCGTTAGGATTAGATCAATGGCAAAGCATCGACATTTCCAGGGGACCGGGACCGCTCTTGTAACGCCGTTCACGATGGACGGGTCGCTGGACGAGAAAGCACTGCGCCGGCTCGTTGACTTCGAGATCAAAGGAGGCGTTGAAGCGCTCATTCCCGTCGGAACGACGGGCGAAAGCCCGACGCTCAGCCACGACGAACAGTACCGGGTAATCGATGTCGTGATCGAGCAGGCGAAGGGGCGCGCCAAAGTCTTTGCGGGAACCGGGAGCAACAACACGGCCGACGCGATCGAAAAAACGAAACACGCGCAGAACGCGGGCGCAGACGCGGCACTCGTGGTCGCACCCTACTACAACAAGCCGACGCAGGAGGGATACGTTCAACACTACCGTGCCATCGCAGAGGCCGTCAACATCCCGCTGATCGTCTACAACGTCCCGGGCCGGACAGGCGGGAACATCGAGTCTGCGACAACGCTGCGCATGGCGGAGGAGATCCCGAACGTGATGGCCGTGAAAGAGGCCTCCGGCAACTTCTCACAGATCATGGAGATTGCGCGGAACAAGCCGAAGGGGTTTTCGCTCCTCTCCGGCGACGATGCGCTGACACTGCCGATGATGGTGTTGGGTGGCGACGGCTGCATTTCGGTTGTGGCGAACGAGATACCGAAAGAGTTCTCCGCTATGGTCCGCTTCTGTCTGAAAGGGAAATGGGAGAAAGCGCTGGATCTTCACAACAAGCTCCTTCCATTGATGAACGTCAACTTCGTCGAGGCGAACCCCATCCCGGTGAAAGCCGCATTGGCGATGATGGGCATGATCGAAGAGACCTACCGCCTCCCTCTCGTCCCGCTGAGCGAACAGAACCGGGACAAGCTCAGAAAAATCCTGCAGGATTTGAAGTTGATCAAGTCATAGGAAGCTGTTCGACGCATCAGAAGGTCAATTGCATTCAATGCCGTGAAGACACTGAGAGAACAAATCGACCAATTCTTCGATCAGGACGCGCAGGCGCTGGATCGGAGCGCCGCCCTGCGGGCGTTCAGCGAGCTGAAGTTCTTTCTGAACAGCGGTGAGATCCGGGCGGCCCAGCCCTCCACGGCGAGCGGCAATACCGCCGGTTGGATCGTGAACGACTGGGTAAAGAAAGGCATCCTGCTCGGCTTTCGGTTGGGGGAGGTGCGGGATATTTCCATCAACGATCAATTCCGGTTCTTCGACAAGAAGACATTTCCTCTGAAGCGCCTCTCGCTGGATCATCGCGTACGCGTGGTTCCCGGAGGCTCCTCCATCCGTGACGGAGCCTATGTCGGCCAGAACGTTGTTGTGATGCCTCCCGCTTACATCAACGTTGGCGCATACGTCGATGAGGGGACAATGGTCGATTCCCACGCTCTGGTCGGCTCGTGCGCTCAGGTAGGCAAGCGGGTTCACCTCAGCGCGGGGACACAGATCGGCGGCGTGCTGGAACCGATCGGTGCAATGCCTGTGATCATTGAAGACGATGTGATGGTCGGCGGCAACTGTGGCATCTACGAAGGAGCGATCGTGAAGCGCCGTGCGGTCGTCGGCGCAGGTGTCGTTCTCACTGGTTCGACACCAGTCTACGACCTTGTGAAATCGGAGATTTACCGAGGCTCGCGGGGCCGCCCGCTCGTTATCCCTGAGGGAGCAGTCCTCGTGCAAGGAAGCCGCCAGATCGACGGCGCATTTGCGCGGCAGCACCAGATTGCGCTGTACACACCCGTCATCGTCAAGTACCGGGATGAGAAGACAGATGCCGGCACGGCACTGGAAGAGAGCTTGCGATGAAGCGCATCTTGATCTGTGGAGCGAACGGCCTTCTGGGACAGCGGCTCACGCTACTTCTCGGCTCGCAAACTGAGTACGAGGTGCTGAGCACATCGCATCACCGTGCATTTGTCTTCAATCACAAGCTTTTTGACTATACGCAGCTCGACATCACGAAGAAAAGCGATGTGAAGAGCCTGCTCTCAAGCTTCCACCCTACGGTGATCATCAACGCTGCCGGGGCAACGAACGTGGACTGGTGCGAGCTGCACCGTGAAGAGGCGTGGAAGATCAATGTTGTGGGTGTGGAGAACCTTAGCGAGGCCGCGCGGCGGGTCGGCGCTCGCCTGATCCATATTTCAACGGATTACGTCTTTGACGGCAAGCATGGACCGTACAGCGAGGAAGACATCCCCAACCCCTTGAGCTACTATGGCAAGTCGAAGCTGGCGAGCGAGAACTCCCTTCGGATCGCGAACATTCCGTATGCGATCCTCCGCACAATTCTTCTCTACGGCAACGGCATCGGCGTCAGGGACAACTTCCCGCTCTGGGTGGTCAAGAGCCTGCGCGCACACGCGACGGTCCGCTGCGCCGAAGACCAGATCGGCAATCCAACGCACATCAACGATCTGGCTTATGCCGTCATCAAGGCTTATGAACTGAACCGGAACGGTGTATACCACGTGTGCGGCAGCCAACGCACCAGCCGGTACGATTTCGCGGTCCAGACGGCCGAGGCCTTCGGACTCGACACGGCGCTAATTCAGAAGGTGAAGTCTGCCGACCTTCAGCAGGTCGCCCAACGCCCTCTCGTGACCGGGTTCATTACGCTGAAGGCGGAGACGGAGTTCGGGCTAAAACCGATGGACACCGCCCAGGGCCTCACGCTGCTGAAGCGCGAGCTCCAGACACCCGAGAGGAACTAAGGTGGATTCGCAGAGAGCACACGGCGCAGGGGAAAGGCCGATTGGGACACCCTATCTTCTCTCCTTCCGTCTGCTTGCTGTTCTTTGTCTGCTCTTCGGAGCGCTCGGTTGTTCGTCAAGCAGCCAGGCGACCGGCTCCAGGACAATCAGGGTGATGACGTACAACGTCCATCACGGTGAGGGATTGGATGGAAAGGTCGATCTCGAGCGGATCGCCAGGCTTATTCTGGATGCCAGGGCCGATGTCGTCGCGCTTCAGGAGGTGGACCGCGGAGTCGAGCGAACGAAGAAAATCGACATGATGACGAACCTGTCCGATCTGACGGGCATGACATATGCCTTTGGCAAGACCGCAGACTTCCAGCGCGGCCAGGTGGGCAACGGTTTCCTGACACGCTTCCCCATCTTCGAAGAACGGAATCTTCTCTACGCCGCGGACAGCTCGGGGGAACCGCAGGGGTTGCTCCAGCTCATCCTTGGGGCGAGCGGTGAGGAACTTGTCGTGATGAACACGCAACTCGACAACAGCAGTGATGATTCCGTGCGGATCTCCAACATTCGAGAGTTGAGAGCAGCTGCGCGGCGATACGCTCCCCGACCGATCATCGTATGCGGGGATTTCAACGAAGCGCCCGACGGGAGAGGGATAGCGATGATGAAGGAGGACTTCAGTGACGTCTGGGAGACTGCGGGGAGTGGGTCCGGCGCGACCTCTCCGGCCGATTCTCCCGCAAGGCGCATCGACTGCATGTTCGTTTCAAAACCGTACGGGAAGAGCGATACGACGTATCAGAGAGCACTGAGGCCGATCTCCACGCGCGTTCTCTCCTCGCGCGCGTCCGACCATCTACCACTTCTCACGGAATTCGAGTTCAGCACCGAGAAGTAGAAAGGACCAAACGAAGTTCTATGCTGGATCTTAGATTCATACGAGAAAACTTCGAGCTCGTTCGGAAGGGAGCCGAGGCGAAAGGACTTACGGTGAACCTCGGCGAACTCATCTCCCTCGATGAAAAACGCCGCAAGTTGATTCAGGAGGGGGATGGGCTCAAGGCGAAGCGGAACGAAGTCTCCGCCCAGATCGGAAAGCTCAAGAAGGGCGGGGAGGACGCCACACGCGCGATCGCCGAGATGGAGTCTGTCAAAGATCGCATCCAGGCGATCGACCGAGAGCTGCGGGAACTCGGGGTGAAGCTCGACGAGCTTCTCCTCAGCGTGCCCAATGTGCCTCATCCGTCCGTGCCCTACGGGCGCACCCCTGCGGACAACAAGGAGATCTTCCGGTGGGGCGATCTCCCGAAGGTCGATTTCCAATTGAAGGCGCATTGGGAGCTCGCGGAAAAACTCGGCATCATCGATTTCGCACGAGGGGCGAAGGTGACAGGTGGCGGCTTTCCGTTCTACGTTGGGAAGGGCGCGACGCTCGAACGGGCGCTCATCAACTTCTTTCTGGAACGGGCGGGGCAGCGGGGATACAAGGAGATCTCGCCTCCTATCGTCGTCAACGAAGAAAGCGCCCGGGGCACCGGCCAGATCCCGGATAAGGAAGACCTTATGTACGTCGTCGAGCGCGATCAGCTCTACATGATCCCTACCGCGGAAGTGCCCGTCACAAACTTCCACCGGGACGAGCTCCTGGCTGAGAAGGATTTGCCGACCCGCTACGCGGCCTACACTCCATGTTTTCGTCGGGAAGCGGGCTCGTATGGCAAAGACGTCCGCGGCCTGAACCGGATCCACCAGTTCGACAAGGTCGAGCTTGTGAAGTTCGTCCATCCCTCTGCCTCGTATGACGAGCTGGAATCGCTTCGTCAGGATGCCGAGCATCTCCTCCAGCTGCTCGGACTTCCCTATCGAACGCTCCTGATGTGCACCGGCGATATGGGGTTCACGCAGACGAAGAAGTACGATCTGGAAGTCTGGGCTCCGGGGCAGGAAAAGTGGCTTGAGGTCTCGTCATGCAGCAATTTTGAGGCTTTTCAGGCCAGGCGGATGAACCTCCGCTTTCGGCCCGCGAACGGATCGAAGCCGGAATTTGTTCACACCTTGAACGGGTCCGGGCTGGCACTACCGAGAGTGGTGGCGGCGCTGATCGAGCACTACCAGACACCCGAAGGGAAGGTTGTCATCCCCAAGGTTCTGCACGCCTACACCAAGTTTGAATTGATCGGCTGACGGACCTCCGGTCATTTCTCCTCTTTCATTTTGACTTTTAATCTGGCACATGAAGTCTCTTCTCCGCCTTCGACCTTACTTAGTTCGCTGCAAGAAGACGCTCTTCTTCGGAATCCTGACCGTCGTCGGCAGCAATCTCTTCACCGTCGTGCAGCCTCTGTTTTTGGGGCGGGCAATTGACGACCTGAAGGCGAGCGTTGACGCGCACGCGCTTGCTGCCACCGACGTACTTCGTTGGGCCGTGCTGATTGTGGGCTTCTCGTTGATCGCCGGATTCTTTACATTTCTGACGCGGCAAACCATCATCGTCGTGTCGCGGCACATCGAGTTCGACCTTCGCAACGATCTGCTGGCCCATCTCCAGAAGCTCTCGTATTCATACTTTCAGAACACCCCCACCGGCGATCTGATGGCGCACGCCACGAACGACATCGGCGCGGTGCGGAACGTGCTCGGCCCGGGCATCATGTATCCCACCGACACGCTGATGACCTTCACCATGGTCCTCGCGCTGATGCTCGTGAAGGACTGGCAGCTGACACTGCTCGCTCTCATCCCGTTACCCCTCGTTTCATTCATCGTGTACCGCCTCGGCAAGAGTATCCACCTTCGATCGATGGAGCGCCAGGCGCAGTTCTCCGTCCTCACCATGAAAGCTCAGGAGAATCTCTCCGGCATCCGGGTGATCAAGTCGTACGTGCGCGAGCCGTACGAGATCAAGGAGTTCGGCAAGCTTAGCTGGGACTATCTGAAGAAGAACCTTGTACTGGCCCGGCTCCAGTCGATCCTGTGGCCGCTGATGTTCACGCTCATCGGCCTCTCGATCGTAGTGACGCTCTACACGGGCGGGTTGCAGGTGATGAACGGCCGTCTCTCGATCGGTTCGCTCTCAGCGTTCCTCGCCTACCTGGTGATGCTCATCTGGCCCGTCATTGCGTTCGGATGGGTGATCAACTTGCTGCAGCAGGGCGCCGCATCGATGGCGCGCTTGTGCAAGATCTTCGATACGGAGCCGGAGATCAGGGACACGGAGGTGACGGATACCACGATTCGCGACATCGAAGGAACGGTCGAGTTCCGCGAAGTGAGCTTCACCCACAAGAGTGTATCCCAGCCGACGCTGAGCAACATCAATCTCAAGATCGAGCAAGGGATGACGGTCGCCGTTGTCGGTTACACTGGCTCTGGCAAAACAACGCTCGTCAACCTGATTCCCCGCCTCTATGATGTCACGGGCGGCCAGCTGCTGATCGACGGGCACGACGTCAGGGCCATACCGCTTGGACTACTGCGATCCCGTATCGGGTACGTCCCTCAGGAGACGTTCCTGTTCTCCGACACGCTGACGGAGAACATCCGCTACGGGACTGATGACGGAACGCTCGACCGCGTGCGGGACGCAGCGGAGATCTCGCAGATCGCGCAGGATGTGCTCGAATTTCCGAAACAGTATGAGACGATGATCGGGGAGCGAGGCATCACGCTCTCGGGCGGCCAGAAGCAGCGGACCAGCATCGCCCGCGCCCTGATCCGGCAGCCGAGGATCCTCATCCTCGATGACTGCCTTTCCGCCGTCGACACGTATACGGAGGAAGAGATCCTGAGGCGGCTGCGCACATACATGAAGGGCCGAACGAGCATCATCATCAGCCACAGGATTTCCACCGTCAAAGACGCCGATCTCATTGTCGTTGTCGACAAGGGCCGAATTGTCGAGCGGGGGACTCACGACGAACTGGTGGCGGCAGGCGGCATCTATGCCGACCTGAACGAAAAGCAGTTGCTGGAGCGGGAACTGGAAGAGCTGTAACAAGGAAAAGGTAGAAAGTCAAAATTCAAAAATGGCTCCTGAAAAACCAGAAGATATCAAGGATAGAACCTTCCGCTTCGCTCTCAGCATAATCTCACTTGCGGAATTGTTACCCGACACGAAGCCAGCAGCAGTGATCGCAAAGCAGCTTGTCAGGGCCGGCACCTCTGTCGGAGCAAACGTCGAAGAAGCCGTTGCGGCACACAGCAGAGCGGACTTCGTCTATAAGATGAATATTGCACTGAGAGAGTCTCGAGAAACGAACTACTGGCTTCGAATCGTAAAAACAAAGGGTTGGGTCAGCCCACAGTCAATCGATTCAGTGCTTGACGAGTCGGAACAAATAATGAGAATCCTCGGTGCGATCGTGAGCAAAGCCCGGGGGAGACGGAAAGGGCAGTCAACCTAACGAATTTCTTCGTCTTCGCTTTTCCTTTTTTCCTTTTTCATTTTGAATTTTTACTTGATTCATGCACGAGGAAGAAGTACTCGGCAAAGCCTATGATGCCCGCCTCATGAGGCGGCTACTAAAGTACCTGCGCCCGTACCGGTGGCACGTCGTGCTGGGAATCTTCCTGAGCATCGTCATCAGCGCGATGGAGGCGGTGCGCCCGTACTTCACGAAGATCGCCGTCGACGTCAACATCGCTCACAAAGACAAGATGGGGCTGCTCTGGACGGTGCTGATCTTCCTGGCGGTCCTTGTGACTCGCGGATTCATCCAGTACGCCAGCGCCTATCTGACGCAGTGGATCGGCCAACGAACGATCTATGACCTTCGGATGCAGATCTTCCAACACCTGCAGAACCTTTCCCTGCGGTTCTACGACAAGAACCCGATCGGCCGGCTCATCACGCGCGTGACGAACGACGTCGAAGTGCTCAACGAGATGTTCTCGTCCGGCATCGTGATGGTGTTTAGTGACGTCTTCACGATCATCGGCATCTTCTACTTTATGTTCTCAATGAGCTGGGAGCTGGCGCTCGTGTCCCTCAGCGTGCTGCCGCTGCTGTTCTACGGCACGTTCCTGTTCCGGAAGAAGGCCCGCGAGGCGTACCGGGAAGTTCGCCTCCAGATCGCCCGGATCAACGCCTTCATGCAAGAGCATATCACCGGCATGATGGTCGACCAGATCTTCAACCGCGAGAAGAAATCGTTCGACAGGTTTTCCCGGATCAACGCCGCGCACCGCGATGCGAACATCAAATCCATCTTCTACTACGCTGTGTTCTACCCCGGGGTCGACTTGATCGGCGCCCTCTCCGTCGGTCTGATCATCTGGTTCGCGGGAGGCAATATCCTAAACGGGATCGTCACGCTGGGAACGCTGATGGCCTTCGTGCAGTTCAACGAGATGTTCTGGCGGCCCATCCGCGATCTCTCTGACAAGTACAACATCCTCCAGACCGCGATGGCGTCCTCCGAGCGCATCTTCCAGCTGCTGGACGATAACACCCTCCTCGCGGTTCACCCATCGCCCCAGCCCATGGAACAAATCAGAGGAGAGATCGAATTCCGAAATGTCTGGTTCGCCTACAACACGCCGTCTGACGGCGCACACTCACCTGAGTGGGTGCTCAAGGATATTTCGTTCCACGTCAAGCCGGGAGAGACTGTGGCGTTCGTCGGTCACACGGGGGCCGGGAAAACCTCGATCATCAGCCTGCTGAGCCGATTCTATGAGGTCCAGAAGGGAGAGATACTCACCGACGGCGTGAACGTTGAGCACGTGAAACCGGAGGACCTGAGGAAACACATCGCGGTCGTCTTGCAGGATGTCTTCCTGTTTTCGGGCGACATCAAGGGCAACATCAATCTCGGCAACGATGCGATCGCGCTCGACCGCGTCAGAGCGGCGGCGCGCGTCGTCGGCGCCCATCGTTTCATCGAGCAGCTGCCAGGACAGTATGACGCCGAGGTAAAGGAGCGCGGGGCGACGCTCTCCGTTGGGCAGAAACAGCTTCTCTCCTTTGCACGCGCGTTGGCATTCAATCCGCGCATCCTCGTGCTGGATGAGGCGACCTCGAGCGTCGACACGGAGACCGAGCTGCTCATCCAGGCCGCCATCAAAAAGCTGCTGAAGGGCCGCACGTCAATCGTCATCGCGCACCGCCTATCAACGATTCAGAATGCCGACAAGATCATCGTTTTGCATAAGGGGGAGATCCGCGAGATGGGAACCCACCAGGAGTTGCTCGCCCACGACGGCATTTATCGAAAGCTCTACCGGCTGCAGTATAAGGATCAGGAAGTCAAAAAGGCGGATCCTCGAAATGTCTGAGTTGTCAGATCTCGCAAAGCCATCGATGTCACAACCCAAAGTCATCACCATTGAACGGCACATCATCGATGGTGAGCGCGCACACCCCGGTGCGACCGGCGACTTTTCGAGTCTGCTCCGCGACTTGACCCTCGCGTTCAAGGTGATCTGGCGCGAGGTCAGCAAGGCAGGATTGGTGAATATTCTTGGAACGGTGGGTCGGGAGAACATTCACGGCGAACAGGTGAAGAAGCTCGACGTCTTCGCGGATGAGACCATCTACAAGGCCATGGACCACGGAGGGCACTTGTGCGTCATGGCATCCGAGGAAAATGAGGATGTCCTGCACATCCCGGAGCACTATCCCACGGGGAAATACGTGCTGATCTATGACCCCGTCGACGGTTCGTCCAACATCGATGCCAATGTCACCATCGGTACGATCTTCTCCATTTATGGGAGGGTTACTCCGTCCGGGAACGGCTCCATGGAGGACTGCCTCCAGCCGGGCTATAAACAGATCGCGGCGGGGTACGTCATCTACGGTTCCTCAACGATGTTAGTCTACACGACGGGTGACGGCGTCCACGGCTTTACGCTCGACCCCAGCATCGGCGAATTCTTGCTCTCACACGAGAACATGCGAATTCCGAAACGGGGGAAGATCTACAGCGTCAACGAGGGAAATTGTCACAGGTGGTCTGATGGGATGAAGAACTACGTCAAGTATCTCCAGGATGAAGACAGGTTCACGGGCCGCCCGTACTCCAGCCGGTATGTCGGCTCCCTTGTTGGCGACATCCATCGAACGCTTCTGTACGGCGGCATCTTCATGTACCCCTCCGACTCAAGAAACCCCCGGGGAAAGTTGCGTTTGATGTACGAGGGAAATCCGATGGCGTTTCTTATGGAGCAAGCAGGCGGGCGCGCGAGCGATGGCTCTCGACGCATCCTCGACGTCCACCCTGAGAAGCTTCACGAGCGCACCCCTCTCTTCCTCGGCAGCGAGGAGGATGTGGACATCGCTATGGAGTTCATCCAGGGAAAGCGAGATCGCTAGGAACGTCGCGCCGTGAAGACCGATCGGCTCATCGGCAAAGCACCATTCGTCGTGGTCGACGTTGAAACCACGGGGATGAGCCCTGTCGATGATCGGATCACTGAAGTTGCCATGATGAGGGTGCAGGACGGCGCGCTCACGGATGAGTTTTCAACCCTTGTAAACCCCCTCGTCACCATCCCGGCGTTCATCACATCGATGACCGGCATCGACAATGTGATGGTGCAGGATGCTCCCACCGCTCGGGAGATCGTGCCGTTCATGGCAGAGTTTCTGCATAACGCCGTCTTCGTCGCGCACAATGCGCCGTTCGACTGGGGGTTTCTCACGCACACGGCGCAACGGGAGCGGGGGGTTCATCTATCGAATCCTCAACTCTGTACCGTGCGGCTCGCGAACCGGATACTTCCCCAGCTGCCGAGCAAATCCCTGGGACCCCTGGCTGAGTTCCTGAACGTAAAAATCCCGGACCGTCATCGTGCCTCCGGCGACGCATATGCGACGGCCCTCATCCTCGTCAAATTTCTCTCCTACCTGCAGAAGCGCGAGGGACTGAGGACGGTGAACGAAGTGCTGGACTTTCAGTTCAGAGGAAGAAAGTCCGACGTCGTACAACAGTCAGGTTGAGTGAACATCAAGGGTTGGCAGAAGTCCGACTTCTCACAGCGATCGCTCCAAGTGAAAAGTCGGACTTCTCGTTTAGGGAGCCCACTTCTTCAGGAACGCAAACACCTTGTCCCTATCGTGATGGTCGCCTGATTCCAGCAGGCCCGTGTCCTGCGAGTGGAGAAGCTTTCCGCCGTTGTCCAGGACGAAGAGGTGCGGATAGCCTTTGATTTGGGGGTATTTGGAGAGGACCTTTTCGTTCTTGTTTTCCTGACTGAAGTTGATCTTTACCACGACATAGTTCTTGCGGAGGAAATCGTCGACGTCTTTGTTGTCCTCGAAGAATTTGTCGAGCTTGTGGCACCAGCTGCACCACTCCCCGCCGACATCAAGTATGATGCGCTTGCCGGTTTTTCTGGAAAGAGTAACTGCATTCTGAATATCCTTCTCAGCATCTCTGCTGGGGTCAAACTTCTCTCTTTTCGAGAGCTCAGCTTTCGTTGTGTCCTTCGTCTGCGCCAGGACGATACCTGAGGCAAAGCAGACGAGGAAAGGTAGTACGAGAATTCGAAGTGTCACTGCCATGCTCCCTTCTTGCGCGTTCTTAATCCTGCGGTTTGAGTCTACACACAACACTTCCTATCGTCCACTTGGCATCGGCAGGATAACGAGGCTCGCATTCCCCTCCTTGTCGACTGCCTGAAGGCCAAACAGGAACTCATCTTTTGAGATCTTAAGGCTGATCGTCGTGTCTGTCGTGAACACCGACTTTCCCCAGACGGGTGAATCCGATTCGCGGTACCGGACAAGATAGCCGGCCAAATCCGGTTCGGTATTCTTGTTCCAGCGGAGCATCGTGTCGTACCAGAGCTGTGCTGTCGCAATCTGCACATTCCGTGGCGGGGCGGGTGCTCCAGCGAGGGTTGCGACCGCCGCTGCGTTGATGCGGGCGACATTCGCGCAGTAGTCGTAGTCGACGAACTTCGGAAGATCCCCGTACTCCCTGCCGTCCTCCTTCCGGACATTCTGATGCTGATGATCGTAGTCCTCCTTCACCTCGCTGAAGCGAACGGCCCTGAAACCTCTCTCGTGGAAGGGCCGATGATCTCCGCCGCGCAGGAAGCGGTCGAGCCGGTACACAAGCTGGACTTTGAACTTCGGGTTGTATTGTTCACCGATTTCCTTAATGTAGCGAGCCAGCGATCGTGACCCGCCATCATTTTCCAGGCCGAGGGAGTTCCGCAGCCGGAAGACCCTGCCGGTATCCAGCGGACTGAACGCTTCCGAAAAGACCCTCACATATCCTCGCTCCTTTGTTCCGTCTCCCGCGAGTATGTTCCCCACGATGTCATTGTTGAACACCGCTTCGACATCCAATCCCCTTTGCTTTGCCATCTCCGCCCACGCCGTCGAACCGTAGAGCCCCTGTTCTTCGCCCGCGAAGGCAATAAACACGATCGTCGCATCAAACCGATACTTGCTCATCACACGCGCGAGCTCAAGCACGAGCGCCGTCCCACTTCCATCATCATCCGCTCCGGGGGCATCGCTTGTTGCATCGAGCGCGTTGCTGGCACGACTGTCGTAGTGTCCGCTGACAACGATGATGCGATTTGCCGACGGGCCTGATGGATCCGGCCGCAATGTCGCGACCACATCGACGACGCTGGTCGGCGAGGGAACTCGCGGCGATGGCGGGACTACCGTTTCGAAGCAATCGACCGTCATCCTGCCACCGCTGCTCTGCGCGTGCTGCTCGAACGCCGATTTGATCCACCGGCGTGCCGCGCCGATCCCCCGCGTCGCGCTGAGCGTGTCGGACAGCGTATGCCGCGTTCCGAAGCTCGCCAGCTTTTCGACGCTGCTCCTGATATTCTTCGCCGAGATCTCGTTGACGATCTTCTTGACGACAGCGTTCTTGGCTGGCGGCTGCTGTGAAAAGCAGATTGAATACAGTATGGCGGACCCAACAAACGCAACCAGGCTCCTTCGCATCATGCCCTCATCACCGAATAAGTGTTGCTGGATTCCCTCGTTTATTCATTCAGTCACTCAATCATTTGACAAATGAATCAATGACTCAACGGTTTGGATCAATCTCTTTTCCTCACGACCTCGGGGTATTTGATTCCGGCCGCCGTATTGAAGACGAGGACTGAATCAGCGGCAGAGATCTTCCGGTCTTTCAGTAGGTATCGTAGGGCAGCAAACGCCGCGGCACCTTCCGGACAGATGAAGAGCCCCTCTTTGCGCGCGATCTCATGCACGGTGGCAACGATCTCCTCATCACTCACCGCAACGGCAGCCCCACCGCTCTTGTAGATAGCATCAAGAATCAGATGATCAGCGAAAGCCTTGGGAACGCGCAATCCAGACGCAATCGTCACGGCGTTTTCCCAGAATTGAGAAACACCCTTCTGCTCCCGATATGCCTTGACAATCGGCGCGCAACCACTGGATTGTGCCGAGACCATCTTCGGCCGTTTGCTGCCGATCCAGCCGAGCTGCTCCATCTCTTCAAACGCTTTCCACATTCCGATCAGACCCGTGCCCCCGCCCGTAGGATAGACGATGACATCCGGAAGCTGCCAATCGAGCTGCTCGGCGAGTTCGTATCCCATCGTCTTTTTCCCCTCAAGCCGGTAAGGCTCCTTGAGCGTCGAAACGTCAAACCATCCGGGGTTGGTTTTCCGGCGCTCGTTCATCGCCTTGGCCGCGTCGCTGATGTTCCCTTTGACGAGCTCAACGTGCGCGCCGCAGACAACGCATTCTTTGATGTTGATCTCCGGCGTATCCTCAGGAAGATAGATGTGTGATTCCATCGCCGCTCGCGCTGCGTACGCCGCCAGCGCTCCTGCTGCATTTCCCGCGGAGGGGATGCAGACAGCCTTCACCCCCAACCCTTTCGCCTTGGAGATGGCCATGACCAATCCGCGCGCCTTGAACGAGCCCGTGGGAAGCTGCCCCTCGTCCTTCACCCAGAGGTCTTTGAGGCCGAGATCGCTCCCGAACTTGGGCAGCGGCGTGAGAGGCGTCATACGCTCGCCAAGTGACACCACGTTCTCTCTCCGCTCGATGGGTAGCAGGGCGGAGTACTTCCAGAGCGAGGGGAGCGCGTCTTTGAGAGAGTCCCTCGCCAGCGTCTTCTTAGCTGACTGAAGATCGTACCGCGCCAGAAGCGATTTGCCGCAGGATCGGCAGACGGTTTGAAGCTCGTGCGGAGAGTGCCGGTCACCGCACACGCTGCACTCTAGATGAGTGAGGAATGTCAGAGGCATAAGGGTATGAGGAGTCCGAAGCTTTTTTGTATTGGACGCAACGAATGTAGAATGAGAATGTCGGAGAATCAAGGCAAAAAACGCGCCCTCTCGATCGCATCGAGGTTTCTCCTGGGTTGATACTCGTCGGCATTTTCTCTAATTTGGGGCTATCAAATAGGAACCGCCATTCGCGTACAGACTCTGAGGACAGCATGATCAATCGTTCAGCTTTCGTCGTGGCGATTTGCATCGTCGCAACTGTTTCAACCTCAGCGCTTCCGCGGTTTGCCAGCCGCACCGGTCTTGCCTGCTCGAGCTGTCACGTGAACCCCGACGGGGGAGGGATGCGAACCGCATTCGGACTAAGCTACGGCCGGGACGACATAACGGACAAAACGTTACAGGACCAGTATGGCCTCAGCGATTTCTCAACCCAGATCACGGATTTTCTCTCGTACGGCGTCGATTTTCGATTCCTCGCCTTTTACCAGATGTATAAGAAACAGAATGCGCCGGACGTCTCCCAAAGCTCGTTCTTTCCGATGCAGGCCGACGTCTACTTCAATCTCGCTATCGCCAAGAAGATAAATCTGTTTGTGAATCCGGCGTTCGGCCCCTTCAATCGCTACGAAGTGTTCGGCATCGCCAAGGTCCTCCCCTGGAACGGTTATGTCAAATTGGGCCGCTTCACGCCGCCCTACGGTCTCCGCTTTGATGACCACACCTCCTTCGTCCGGCAAACGAATCCATTCCGGTACAACGCTGGACAGCAGACGGGCATCGAGCTTGGGGTCAATCCGGAACCTCTCTCCCTCTCCGGCGCCGTCACGAATGGGATTGTCGGAGATCTTGATTCAAAGCTCGCCAAGGCAATCTTCGGAACGGCCGAAGCCCGGTTCAAACTCGACCCCGTCCGTGTAATGGTCGGAGTGACCTCGTACAATGACGTCTCGGTCGTCGGCAAGCTCAATATGTTCGGCGCGTTCGGCACCCTCTCCCTGTTCCAGCGGCTGACGGTGACAGGTGACGCCGAGTGGATCAAGGGCAATTTGTCGTCGATGAGCATCGACGCCGACATGTTTGATCGGAACACGGCGAACACCGATCTGAAGCAATTCGCGCTCATGTTTGAGGCGGATTACCCGTTGGCGCAAGGGTTCGATTTGAAATTGATGTACGACTTCTTCGATCCGAACACGGAGATCAAGGCCGGAGCAGCAACGCGGTATTCGGCAGGATTCGAGTTCATGCCGTACGCGGGGGTCGAGGTGCGTCCCCTCCTTCGTTACACAAAGGACACAACGTTGCCGAACCGAGACATCACCGACTTGCAGGTCGTTTTTCATCTCTATCTCTAGCCGCCTTTTGAAAACACCTATTCGCCGGTAGGTCAGACATTCTTGTCTCACCGTCTTGAGGATTTTGGACAAGCAGGTCCCAAGGGGATGGCTTCGCCAGATGCTTGTCCCACCGTTTCAAATCCTTTTTCAACAGCCTCCAAGAGCGGTTTGGTGCGGTGGAGAGGAGCAAGAGGATGTCGAACGTGAGATGGGAGATGCGTGATGAAAGATGTGGATTTGAGATGTGAGGCGGGAGACGGGAACTTCGAGATGTCCGCGATTCCGTTTTTCGATTCCTGCTTCCTCCTTCCGAATTCTGACTCCTGACTTCTGCTTCTGATCCTATTTCCCTTTTTACTTTCTAGTTTTTCATTTTCAACTTTCTTCCTTCCTCACTGCACTCTTTCCACCTTGATCGAATTCGTGCTGCCCTTTGAGAGAAGGGGAATGCCGGCAGTGTAGACCACAAGCTCCCCCTTTTCCACATATCCCCGGCGCTGGAGCTCCTCATTGATGCGCTGAAACGCGGTGTCCGTGTCGGCGACGAAATCGGGCATGATGATCCCCCGGACGCCCCAGATCAGATTGAGGCGGCGCAGGATCTTGTCACGCCCAGTAATGGCAATAATGCGCGACTTCGGCCGGTATTTTGCCGTGTTGATCGCGGTGAACCCTGAATGCGTGATGACGACGATCGCCCTGGCCTCGATCTCTTTGGCAATGACGCACGCCGCCCGGCTGATCGCGTCGAACG